>Ga0255055_10001960_pt1 | contig 14639 bp, 13 predicted proteins | sample JV7_2_27_MG_FD_188633 | JGI IMG/M metagenome (GOLD analysis project Ga0255055, IMG submission 188633) | Seawater microbial communities from Jervis Inlet, British Columbia, Canada - JV7_2_27 | ecosystem: Environmental > Aquatic > Marine > Inlet | place: Canada: British Columbia | collected...
AGAAACTGCGTACTAAAGTAACGTTTTTAACCTATTGTAATCTGTGTAATCTGCGTAATCTGCGGATTATTTCTTTTGAGGCGACGAAGCAATCTTTTGCTTAATTTCACCGAGGATTGCTGCGCCGCGGCAAGCCGTATGATCTCCTCGACTTAAAAATAACGACAGTCGTCCTTATTCGTAATCGAATCTGTATTTTTTCATTATTCCTGAGAAGAGAAAAATTTAAAAAAATGCTGCATGATAAATTTCACCGTCGGCTTATTGATATGAAAATTTTGGCGACCCTCGGAAAAATAGGTCTGCCCGCTGGGGGGCTGGTAAATGGTTGCCATTTCAAAAGCCGGGAAATAATAAACATTTTCATGACAGACGGCAAATTCATCGGCCACGGCCCGCAGGGTTGCTTTGGAATTGCAGCTGGCGCTGATGACATCGATGTCCCGGCGGAAAGTTGCCCACAGATTTACCGGCGATACGGTTATTAAAATTTTGCAATCCGGGTTGCCGGCGGCCATAATTTCATGAATGCGTTCCAAATTTTTGAGGTTATCCTCGTAACGGCTGACCCGAAAGCGGTAGCGGCTCATGTCGCCGCCTTCGTTGACATACGGCCCGGCCGGCAGACATATCACCGAGCCGTCGATGGTGTCCTCCCAAATTTCAGTCAGACCCAGCGTTAAAATTAAAACCTCGGCTTTTTCAAGGGCCTTTCGGGAATGCATTCGATGTTGTTCAAAACCTTCCTCGGCTTCTTTGAGATTGTCGTACAGGATGACTCTGCGGTAAGGATCCTGGATTTTTTTTGATTCAGGAGCGATCCACCATCGCAGGTCCGGATTCCATTGCTCGAAGGTGTACTCAAAAATTTGACGCATGCAATGCGTGCTGTAAACCCGCTCCCAGGCGGCACTGGCGTGGAGGGATGCCGGATGATACGTTTCTTCCGTTATGTAGTTGAAGTCGCGCTGAATGAGCCGGCGCTTTATTTCGCGGGCAAAACAGGATCCCATTGACGCGATGGGTGTTGACGCTGAGATCGTAAACCGGCCCGCTTCGGCTGCGGGGAAATTGCCGTCCACCGGTGGGTTTTCAAAAGAGCCCGGCCAGACCTGCCACTTTTCGAACCGATGTCCGGGATGTACATCTGAACGTGCCATGAGCTGTTCCTTATCCTGGATGTTATCGAAGTCAAACTTCTATCTGAACTTAATATAATTCAATTTTGCTTATCTGGAAAGTCCAAGTTTCATTAGATAAACCCTCTGTGGGAGCGGCTTCCAGCCGCGAATTCAACTGTCGCGGCTGGAAGCCGCTCCCACATTCAATACGTTTTTTTGATAACCACTATATAACAAATTGATTGTATATATGAAAGCCCTGGGAGGGCAAACCGCAGAGAGCGCCCTGCATATGGAAATAAATAGTGTAATTTCAGCTTATTACATAATTCATGCCGATTTTGCCTAAATTCTTTGTTTCATATTTCGCCGCTGCGGATTCAAGCCGGCTTTGCATCCAATGCCTCCCATCCAGCGATTTCTTGACAAAAACCGCCCGGTTCTTTTATATTAATACGTTTAGTACCTTAGAAATTATTTTTTTGTCCTCCAGGCGGATCTACGACATTTTGTGGCAAAACATTTACGCCACCAAGACGCAAAGACGCGAAGATGAATATTAACCAAAAAGTTACGCGTTTCGCTTTGTGTCTCGGTGCCTTTGTGGCAATTTGTTCCGGCTTGTCCGTAAATTTTTTTTCAACGAGATGACGAGATAATTTTATGGGGTTTGAAAACCATACGACAATGACAGCTGCCCAGCTGGAGGTGGGTATCGCCGAAGCCAAAAGATACCCACATGCCCATGTGCATAAGGGTGATTTAATCATCTCCCCGCAGGGCATCGAAAAGCTGCTTGAACAAAACGGCCACAGGTTGCCGGAGCAGGCTTAATGGAGGCATTTTAGATCATTTTTAATTTTAGCTCATTAATAGAGGATCTTGATGGGTCGCAATTCGACATATAATATTATGATGTACTCCCACGACACTTACGGCCTCGGTCACATCCGCCGAACGATGGCGATCGCCGCACATCTCCTGGGACCCCGCGTCAATATACTCATCCTGACCGGATCACCCATCGCCGGCCGTTTTTCGTTTCCCGAGCAGATCGATTTTGTGCGAATCCCGGGAATGATTAAAAAAACCAACGATGAGTATCTCCCGCTTTCGATTAAAATTAATGCCAGACACGCGCTGGATATCCGCAAAAATATCATCACCGCCACCGCTAAAACCTTTCAGCCGCAGCTTTTCATCGTGGACAAAGAACCGCTCGGACTGCGCAAAGAAGTGTTGCCGACATTAAAGTGGCTGCAGCGGTCCCTTCCCAATACCCGGACTATTTTAGGGCTCAGGGACATCATGGATGATGCCGCCACGGTTACAAAAGATTGGCGGGAAAAAGGCGTGTATGAAATTTTGCAAAACCTGTATGCCGAGATATGGGTTTACGGCAACCAGGATTTTTATAACCCGATTGAAGAATATGATATCCCAGAATCGATCAGCCAAAAAATGTACTTTACGGGATATATCCCGCGCAAGATTCCCGGCCCGGAAGCCGTCAGAAATATCCGCAAGGAGCTCGGCGTCAAGCCCGACGAAAAGCTCGTAGTGGTGACCACCGGCGGCGGTGGCGATGGATATGTGGTCATGCGCACCTATGTCTCCATGCTTGAATCTGCTTCAAAACCGCTGCCGTTTAAGAGCGTATTGATCACCGGACCGTTTATGCCCAAAAACAAACGCAGAAAGATTTTCAAACGTGCCAGAAAGCGAGGTGTGCGTGGCTATCATTTCTATCGGCAAATGGAAAAAATTTTTTCAGCCGCCGATTTGGTTGTCAGTATGGGAGGGTACAATACACTCTGTGAAATTTTGAGCCAGGGGACTCCCAGTCTTGTTATTCCCCGTGAGACACCGCGCAAAGAGCAGTTGATTCGGGCTCAGGCATTCAAACGCCACAACCTGGTCGATTACATTCCATGGGCCCAATTAGAACCGACCATCATGCAGCAAAAAATTCTATCCTTCCTGGAAGCTCCCGAACCCTATTTGAAGGCCATTTCGCAATTTCGTTTTACCGGAATCGAAACCATGCAGCAGCGACTTCGCGGCTTCAGGTCCAAAAAAACATGAATTCCCCCAACCGACCTTTTTTGGGAATGATCCTGAAGGGCTATCCCCGGATTTCTGAAACCTTCATCTCCAATGAAATCCTTTTGCTCGAGAAACTGGGTTTTCCCATCCACCTGTTTTCCATGCGCCGGCCCCGGGAAAACTTCACCCATCAAAGTGTTAACCAGATTCAAGCAGCCGTCGACTATCTGCCCGAGACCCTGTTGAGACCGCTGCCGCGCTTGATGTATCATAATTGCCTGCTGGCAGCTCAACGGCCCCGGATCTATGCCCGGGCCTTAAAAACAGCATTTCGACGCTTTTTAAGGACTCGCAAATCGGCTACACTCAAGCATCTGTTTCAGGCCGGCTATCTGGTTCAGCGTTTGATGCCCGACCGGCGGGTCATCCATTTGCACGCCCATTTTGCGCATTCTCCGGCATCGGTGGCCATGTTTACGAGCATATTAAGCGGGCTGCCGTTCAGCTTTACTGCCCATGCCAAAGATATTTATACATCGGATCCCAGGCAGCTGAGGGAAAAAGCGGCGCTGGCAAAATTTGTGGTAACCTGCACCGAATACAACCGGCGTTATCTACTGGCGCTTTGTAACGGTGATCCGGGTGCGATTCATCGGATTTACCACGGCATTGATACCCGGCTTTTTTCGCTGAGCCCGGATGGGATTCCGAAAGCTGAAAAGCCTTATCGGATTCTGACCGTCGCCCGTCTGATTGCCAAAAAAGGATTGCCCACGGTCTATCGGGCCCTGAAAGTTTTGAAGGATAAGGGGATTGCTTTCAAGCATACCCTCATCGGTGACGGCGAAGATCGCGAAAAAATTTTAGCCGTGATAAAAGATTTGGACCTGAGCGCCCATACCCGGTGGCTGGGTACACAGCCCCATGAAGTGGTTCGGGATTATTACAAAAGGGCGCATCTGTTTGTACTGGGTTGTGAAGTGGCGCCCAATGGTGACCGGGATGGAATTCCCAATGTTCTTTTCGAAAGTATGGCCATGGGCGTGCCAGTGGTAGCCACTAACTTATCCGCCATTCCCGAACTTGTGGAAACTGAAAAAACCGGTCTGCTGGTTGACCCCGGGTTTCCCGAAAAAATGGCTAAGGCCATGCTGCGGATGCTGACCGATGCGGACCTCAGAACCAGAATCATACCTGCAGCCCGACAACGGGTTGTTCAAGATTTTGACAACAAACCACTGATACGCGATTTAGCCGCTGTTTATCGCAAAGAAATTGAAGCGTTTCAGCACGTGGCTGTAAGCGAAACCGGATAAACCGGAATCAGGTTGAAACGACACCTGTCAACCTCGGTGCGTCCTATAAAATTGGAATTTACGACCCGTGCGAGATGGCCCATACACACGATTATCGAAAACGATGAACCCTGGCTTGACATCTAGAGCGTTTGTCGTAATAACGTTCCGATAGCAGTAGTTTGTTGTGTCTTCTCCGGGTTGTCGATAACGTCCAATATGGCCTGATCCAAACGCTCTAATAATTTTTCTTCATTTTTACAAACGTCGTTATTGAACCCGCGTGCTTTCATCGTCAGCCAGATGCGCTCTATGGGGTTGAGATCGGGCGAATAGGGCGCCAAATACATCGGTTGCCAGTTGTGCCAATTGGTTGTTTTGCGTTTGTGCCATGAGGCATTGTCCATTTTTTGACAATCAGCCCGTCGACACCGCATTGATTGAAATATGGCACATCGTTCCGTAAAAGTCTAGATTTTTTTTATTAAAAAAAATAATATAGCGGTTGTCAGGTTTATTATAATTTCATACCGTTACACATTATATTGTCTCCTGTTAGGAAATCTCGCAAACGGAACATATTGATGACAACCGCTATAAGTCTTCGATTTCTATACTTTTTGAATAACATGGTATATGCCGAGAGATGATGAACGTTGAAGATTTCCTGCGTTGCAGAGTTTGATTGGGTGGGAGGATAAATGAGGATTCTATCGCTGTTTTATGGACATGATGCCAACTGTGCACTGCTGGAAGACGGAGAGCCTGTTGTTGTTTTAGAAAAAGAACGGTTGACCAGAATAAAACACGACCAGGGATTCATGGATATCGAACCGATCCTGGAAGCTTACGGCTGGAAGCCTGATACCATTGACGTCGTTGTGATTTGCCCCCGGGTAAGACCGACCCTGGATGGTCGACTGTACCGGTGGGACCTCCAGGGGCAGACCTATGAGGCCAACCCTGATTATATGCAGGACGGCTGGCTGGGCCCGGTTGAATACCGTTACAGCCGACATCGAGTCAGATTGTTTGATCGCTGGTATGATTGCTATGCCGTTGACCATCACCTGGCCCACGTGGCCGGCGCTTTATTTACGGCACCATTTGATGAAGCATGCCTTCTGACGGCAGACGGTGGCGGTGACTTCAGAATGTGTGCCCTGGCCTATGGCAGCGGCAACAAGGTCCCGGAAATCGAATACGGCTGGGGTTATGAAGGCGACGGCCGCCTGCAGCTGAACATCGGCCGGACGTGGGCCTCCATCGGTGAATATAATTTCGGAATGAACCGCCTGGAAGGTGCCGGCAAACTCATGGGGCTAGCAAGTTATGGTACACCGCGGGAAGAGATCATCGACACTTTGAAACAGCAGATTCTGTATCACCCGTTTTCACCGTATCCAAGGGATGAATCCGGAGAGCTCAGGGCCGTGCAACTTGATCCCAAGAGCCAGTTTGCGCAGGACGTATGCGCATCGTTGCAGGAGCTGACCACCGAATTCTATTTGGAAGCAGCCGCTCGCGTAAAATCCTGGCGACCTTCGAAGCACCTGGTTTTAACGGGTGGCTGCTCGATGAATTGCATCGCCAATACGGCTGTTCATAAAAGCGATTTGTTTGAAGATACCTGGGTGCCGGCCCAGCCCCATGATGGGGGTATCGGCCTGGGGCAGGCCCTGTTCGTCTGGCACCATGTTCTGGATCAGCCCCGGGTGCCGAAAGCATGGAGCCCTTATCTGGGGACCGATGTCGGCGATATATCCAGCGATGTTATCACAGATATTATTCGATTCCTGGAAGATGGGAAAAGTGTCGGCCTGTGCTATGGCCGTGCAGAATCAGGGCCCCGTGCGCTGGGACATCGCAGCATTCTTCTTGATCCGAGAATTCCCGACGGCAAAGATCGTCTGAACCAGCTTGTAAAACATCGCGAATGGTACCGTCCGTTTGCGCCGATGGTGCTCGGGGATTGGGGTGTGCCCAGCATGTACATGTCCTATATTGTACCGACCGATGCTGAGCAGGTGCCGGCAGTCACTCAGGTGGACGGCACCAGCCGGCCCCAGATTGTCGGTGCCCACGACGACCCCTTTATCCTGAAATTATTAACGGCCTGGCACGACAAGACCGGCTGCCCGCTCCTTTTGAATACGTCTTTTAACAGCCAGGAGCCGCTGGTGGATACCATCGAACAGGCCCGGGCGACCTGGAGGCGCACTGAACTCGATGTATTGGTCACCCCCGAAGGCATCGTGGTGGACAAAATCACCGCCCATGAAATGCAGCCGGGAGCCGCTTTTAAAAACGCCTCCCTGCGGGCTTCATCCGGATGAAAATCTGTTATTATACACCGTTTAAACCCCTTTCGCATGCCCACCCGTCGGGCGATTTGGTGACCGCAACCGGCATTTTTTCTTTCTTAAAAAAACAGGGGCATCAGGTGATTGCGGCGAGTGAGCTTCGATGCCGCTGGATTTATTGGAAACCGTGGCGCTGGCTTAAATTGCTGCAAGAGACCCGACGGGTCGTTCGACAAAATTCCGGCAACGGCATGGACCTGTGGTTGACCTATCACAGCTATTATAAAGCCCCTGATCTTCTGGGGGCGGCTGCTGCGAAACAGATGGGCATTCCCTATGTTATTTTTCAAGGTATCTATTCCACCAAACGCAGGCGTGCCTGGAAAACCCGCCCCGGGTTTTATCTGAACCGGCGCAACCTTTGTGCCGCCCGGCATATTTTCACCAACAAAAAGCTTGATTTGCTAAATTTAAAGCGTCTCATACCGGAAAATAAAATCACCTATATTGCGCCGGGTTTGATACCGGATGATTTCAGCTTCGATGCCGGGGCCCGGGTCGAGCTCAGGCGTAGATTGAACCTGGGCGATGACCCGGTGGTTTTTTCGGCAGCCATGTTTCGGCCGGATGTCAAAACCGAAGGCCTGACCTGGGTGATTCGGACCTGCAGTGAGCTTTACCGGCGGGGCAATCCACTCTGGCTGGTCATCGCCGGAGATGGAAAAGAAAAGGATAAATTGAAACAGTTGGCTGACGCGCATCTGCCGCATCGCGTTCGTTTTGTCGGCAACATCGCCCGCAGCGAAATGTACCGATATTATAGTGCCGCTGATTTGTTTGTTTTTCCAGGAATCCGGGAATCCCTGGGCATGGTTTTTCTCGAAGCCCAGGCCTGCGGTCTTCCGGTGGTTGCTTTTGACAATGCCGGCGTGCCGGAGGCCGTAAAGGACGGTGTCACCGGTCTGCTGGTCCCGGCCTTTGACGCTAAAGCCTTTGAAGAAGCCATTGCGCGGTTTTTAAACGATTTTGACCTGCGTCGCAGGATGGGCCGGGCCGCGCAATCTTATGTTCGGCAAAACCACGACCTGAATCAAAACTACAAAAAAATGGAACGTGTGATTCAGGAAATCGTCAATAAATAAACGTCTCGGAATTTCTACAACTGAATGAAAATACGGAGTATTTTTTGAGGCATGAGTTTTTACCTTAATCATGGAATAATGGAATAGTGGAACGATGGAATAGTGGGTTTTCAAAAGAAATTATCCATTTTAAACTTTAGCGCCAAGAGAAATTTTGCCATTTATCCAATATTAATGGTTTCGCAAAAAGTCTTATCGCCGGTCATTGCGAGGAACGAAGTGACGAAGCAATCCCATGATTTCAGAGACTTGGATTGATAGAGATTGCTTCGCTTCGCTCGCAATGACAGCTTGGCAGACTTTTGCAGTTTCGCAAGACTCATTTTTCCAATATTCCAGCATTCCACCATTCCCTCCGGGGCGTAGGCCCAACGGGCCGGAGGCCAATTGGGGCGAAGCCCCTAACTTGCATCATTTTTTTCTTGACCATTTTACTATTCTGGAATTAGTTCCGAAATGGTCAAGCTTTTTTGGAGTTTATTCCACAAATGAAAATTATTTCCAGAATTCTGAACTTTAATCTTCCGCCAGGACAATCCGCTCAAATGAGGTGAAAAAGATGCCTTCGGGGGTAACCACCACCCGCTTCGGTCTCATTCGACACGCTGAAACTGTTTGGAATCGGGAAAATCGAATTCAGGGACATCGTGATTCTTCCTTGACGGATAGCGGGAAAAAAGATGCAGATGGCTGGGGCCGCTCTTTAAAGCGCATTGCCTGGGATCGTATCTTCGGTAGTGATCTGGGGCGCGCAGTTGATACCGCCGCTTTCATCAATCATCATTTGCAGATTCCGTTTGACACCGATGCGCGGCTTAGAGAGCAGGACTGGGGCGAATGGACCGCTAAAGCGGCCGCCAAAATTAAATATGAAGAGTTGGATAAGCTGGATAAAGCCAAAAGATTCGGCTGGCAGTTTTGCCCGCCGGGAGGAGAAGACCGCATCAGTGTGTGGCAAAGAAGCCATAACGCCCTGGTAGATGCAGCCCGTAAGTGGCCCGGCAACACCATCCTGGTTGTCACCCACGAGGGGGTCATAAAAAATTTAATTTATCGTCTTTGCAATCGACTGTATGCGCCGGGTGAATCCAGTTTGATTGAATCCCGGCATTTGCACTGGCTGGTTATCAAAAACAGCGGGCTGCAGCTTGATCAAATCAATGCTTTGGCGCTTTCGTAATATATCCGGATAACAAAATGAAAATCCTTACGATTCACGACGTCCGCAAAGAATATTTTGATTTGGACCTGAACGCCTATCAGCTGACTTTTGATGATGGGCTCTATTCTCAATTTTATTATTTTTCATTATTTAAAGATCATCCTGAAAAGCTTACCTATCTGATCACCCCCTCCTTTATCAAGCCCGGCAAAATCAGAAAAACGGTTGCCGGTCGGGATCTACCGTATATAAAATCCAAAAAGTATATGTACCGGACTTTTGCCGAAGGCCGCTTCGATCATTTTATGAACCTGGAAGAGCTACAGGAAATCAGCCGGCAGAAAAACGTGCAAATCGGGGCCCACAGTCATTTTCACGATGTGATTTTAACCCGCACCCATCCGCACAAGCGAAAACCGTTGAGTCCCTGGAAGCTTGAACGCATCCGGGCGGGTAAAGAAATTCCCGTTGAAGGATTCAGCATCCGTTCCAAGCTAGCGTTCAAGGGCCATGAGATCGATGACGGAAAATTGATCCCCAGATCAGAAAGCGCCTGGGAGGATTATATCAAATATGATACCGAACTTTGCCTGCGGTGGTTTGAGCAGAATTTAAATATACAGCCGAAAATATACGGTTTTCCGTTTAACGAGTACAGCACCCGATTCGTGATGATTCTTAAATCCTTCGGATTTAAGCAGTTTTTTGCTGCCCGGCCCAAGAATAAAAAAGAAATTACCGGTCGAATTGATATTGACAGTTTAATCAGTGATTTATAACTTGAGTGCCGGGACCCGCTAACGCCGCAAATACCATTTGCACGAATTTTATCAGCAATTCTCGTTGAAATTAAGCAAAAGATTGCTTCGTCGCCTCAAAAGAAATAATCCGCAGATTACGCAGATTACACAGATTACAATAGGTTAAAAACGTTACTTTAGTACGCAGTTTCTAAATTATTGGTGCCTTTTGATGCCCCTGAAATAATTTTCATGAATAGCCCTTAATATAAATTTTTTAAATCTGCGTTAATCTGCGTAATCTGCGGATAAATAATCTCAACGCGCTGGTATCTCACCGAGAATTTCTGGAATTTTATAAAAGCACTTGAAATGCACTCAAGTATACTGTTATTGTGCCCGCTTATCGAATGGCGAATTCAAACACTGAGAGGCACCTGATGAAAACATATTTTCTGGCCTCGGCCGGATGTCCGCGCCGAGCGGTCGATTCTCAAAAAATAGCGGATTATCTCGAAACCAATAATCTGGAATATACTCAGGATTTTAAACAGGCTGATCTGATCATTGTCAGCACCTGCGCGGCACTTAAATCGAGGGAGGATCTGTCGAAAACAGCGGTTACCTGGTATCAGGAACAAAAGCACCGGGACGCCAAAATCGTGGTCGCCGGCTGCCTGGGTAAAATTAATCCGGAGGTGATAAAAGAATTTGAAGAGGTGTCTTTTATTTCACCCAGAGAAATCGACACCCTGGATGATTTGATTGCCGCCAAAGTTCGTTTTAAAGATATTCCGGATCCCAATCAAATCGGAAGTTTTCCCTTATTTCCGGATAAACCTGAACGCCAGGCCAAAAGGGATCGTCTCAATAAACGTCTTGATCTGGCGGTTGAGAAAAAGGATCTGTTTACCTTGCGTGTCGCCACGGGGTGTCTGGGCAACTGCAGCTATTGTGCGGTAAAATTTGCCGTCGGCGAACTGGAAAGCAAACCGATTGACGCCCTTCTCAACGAATTTAAAAGTGGTCTGGATCAGGGGTTTAAACATTTCGTGCTGATCGCCGGAGACGTCGGATGCTATGGCGTGGACATCGGAACCTCGGCCATCGAATTGCTTTCAGAACTGTTTGCCGTTGAGGGATCCTATAAAATCATCATTAAAGAGTTCAATGCGCAATGGGTTGTAAAATATTTTCAAGATCTTTTGAAAATTTTCAAAGAAAATCATGAAAAGATCGATTACATCGTAGTTCCGATACAATCCGCATCCAATCGATTACTCAGACTGATGAAAAGACCTTACACCATTGAAGATGTCAAAACGTATTTGAATATTATTAAAACTGAAGTTCCCGATCTGCAGATTTCAACCCATATTATGGTGGGTTTCCCGGGTGAAACCGAAGAAGATTTCAAAGAATCGCTCGAATTTATCAAAGAATACGAATTTCCGTTTGTCGATATCTATGCCTATGATGACCGGCCCAACACCACGGCCAGTCAAATGGATGATAAAGTCCCGCAAAAGATCATCAGCCAGCGTGTTGATACGGTGAAGAAGGCTCAAAAGCAAATTCTATCCAAATTGAATTGATGCCACCGACACTCAAACTATTTTTCGCATACAACCCTATTATCGTTTATCAGGAATAACTCACAAAATTAGAGCCGGTCATGTTGTTTCTTGAAAGGCGATATGAATTTTAAAGTACCTGTAACCCAATATAGTAGAACCCAATTTAAAAATGTGGATCAGGGTTCAGGGCGAGGCGTCGATTCGGTTTAAAAGCGGAGCGTACACGGAGTACGTGAGCATTTTAAACCGAATTGATGAACTCCCTAATATTCATAGAATTAGAAGTGAAATCCCGCTTTCGCGGGGCAACGCAGCCATTGAGCGTTAGATGCATTTTTGAGATAGCTTCTAGGTGAAGGCCGTGTCTGCGTCACAGTAGTCCAGCTCAATTCCTGCGATGCATGATTCAAACGCACTTTCATGGGTTTTGGGATAAAACAGGTATAATCGCTTTTGTTTTTTGATCAATGGCTGCAGCAACGGCATATTTTCAAAATAATCCAACAAACCTGCTGGAAATTCGAGGCGGTCGGCGCCAAACTTTTTTGCGTACATCAATCCGAAATAGGCTGCAAGAGCACTATCAGCGGTATCCTCGAACGCAAAATCCAAAATTTTTACCCAGGTTCTGCCCTTTTTAGATGATACGGATAGAATCAGGAATCCCTTGAAAACCGATTTGCCCGCCGCATAGATTTCCAGGGCCACATAGTCGAACAGGTCGCTTACCAGTGAAAAATAATAGGGCTCCGCTTCATTTTTTTCTTTTTGCGCCGATATGATCCAGCGGTATTTCAGCATCCAGTTTATGGCTTCTATGCCGCGATAAAATCGGGGGATATTAGATTGCAGCCGGATGGCCTTTTGAGCTTGCGTGCTAATTTGATCCACCCGTGCATGTTCAAATGCATTTTGTTCCGGTTTTAAGCCGGCCATCATGTGTTGGTAAAAAATTTCCTTTGACCGCTGATAAAGCGCGGCCTCACGCCGGTGGCCATCTGAATTTAATTTCCATATTTCGTCATGATCCGTATCCAATTCCAAAGACGCTTCGGCTTCTTGAAAGATTGCGTCCAGTTTGCGGATCTTTTCCATCCTTAATTGATAGTAAGTGAGATTGCCAAGTTCTTTAAACCCGGCTTTAAGGTAAGCCTGCCGGGCGCTTTCTGTCATCCGGGTTACCGGAAAGTCGATGTTTAACTCCTTGACTTTTTCTAAAAGGCAGCCGGCAACGCCCTCGCCGCGATAATCGGCCGACACAAAAAATGCGGTTGACCAATGAACTCTTTTCAATTCCCCGTTGTGGCAAAACAACCCCGGGAGTAAACCCTGGTAGCCGACGCATTTATCGCCGTGCAGGGCCACTAGCAAAGCCACATCATCAGGGTGGCCATATGGATTATTTGACTGGGACAAAGCGCGGCGCAGGGAAATTGGGGCAGCCGTTTGATATGACGGCTGGCTCAAGGCGTTGCGCGCAAAATTATAGATTTCTTTGAGCTTGATTGTTTCTATTTTAATTTGATCTTTTTTCAATTTTTACAAAAGTGTTTTGTATTTAGTGTTTAGTGTTTGACAGCTTAACAATCTGAAATAACGTCATATAGGTCAGACGAAAAACAAAATACGAAACACCAAACACTTGATGAATTCAACTTTTTACGGATTCATCAATTTTTTATAGCAGAGTTTGTGCGATTAAGGAAGATTGAACAAAATATAGCACTCATCTTCAAACATGGCGCACTGAGTGACTTGCCCCGGCTTTTTCGCCTGTAAAGCATCGATTTTTCCGACCGCTGCGCCATTGGCTTTAAAACCTTTACCATTGCACCTTTTTTTGTTACTTTTTTTTCGTTGTTTTACCATCTGGGTACCTTCTGTTTTTGGGTTGGGTTGCGGCCAAGCTGTCATTGCGACCTGCCCGCCATCGCGAGCCGCTCAGGCGAGGCGGGCGGGGCGCAGCGAAGCAATCTCTATCAATCCAAGTCTCTGAAATCATGGGATTGCTTCGTCACTTCGTTCCTCGCAATGGCCGGCGATAGGACTTTTTACGAATTCATCAAAATTGAATAAGCGATGAAAATCATTTTTTATTGTCAACATGTACTGGGGGTCGGGCATCTGTTCAGGTCCCTTGAAATTTGTAAAGCCCTGACGGGTCATGAGGTGTTGCTGATCATCGGCGGACCGCATTTCGAAACGAATATTCCGAAACATGTCAGGGTCCTTCAACTGCCCGAACTGCAGATGGACACCGGTTTTAAAGGGCTTTTCAGTTCGCATTCGCAGATATCCCTGGACCAAATCAAAGAACAACGCCAAAAAAATCTTTTCGCTCTTTTCGAAAAAGAAAAACCGGATCTCTTTCTGGTTGAACTATATCCTTTTGGACGCAAAGCATTTCGATTTGAACTTGATCCCTTGCTTGCGGCTATCCGCAACCAAAAGCCTTCACCCTGCGGGGTGGTCTGCAGCGTCAGGGATATTCTGGTTGAAAAGGAAGACCAGCAGAAACATGAAGGCCGGGCGGTTGACACGTTGAATCGTTTTTTTGATGCCGTGCTGGTGCATTCGGATTCGAAATTGATAAAATTTGAAGAAACTTTTTTCCGCCATGCGGAACTCCGCATTCCGTTATTCTACACCGGTTATATCGCCAAAAAGCCCCCGCTAAATGCCCGTCAGCAGATCAGAAGCCGCCTGGAAATTAAGGATAAAGACCTCATGATTGTTGCCAGCGCCGGCGGGGGGAGTGTCGGCAAACCCTTACTGGAATCCGTTATACGCGCTTTCCAAAAATTTAGCGGCGATTCTTCTGCAACCCTTTTTGTTTACACCGGGCCCTATATTGTCGAGCAAGATTTCGCGCACCTAAAATCGCTGGCAAGCCAAAGGATCCGGGTCGAGAAATTTTCTTCAGATTTTTTGGCCTATCTGGCCGCGGCGGATCTGTCCATCAGCATGGGCGGATACAATACCAGCATGAACATATTGGCTTGCGGTGTTCCGGCGTTAGTATGGCCGTTTGGCCTCAATCATGAGCAGCGGCTACGTGCCCACCGACTGGCTGAACGGGGAGCGCTCAAAATACTAAATGATGAAAACCTGCAACCGGATCGTCTGGCTGAAATCCTGGCGCAAACCCTATCTGAACCGCATCCTGGAAAATTGGATATCGATTTAGACGGTGCCGCCAAGACAGCCCGCTGGCTGGAGGATTGGGTTGCAGAGAGACACAGATATCAATGAG
>Ga0255055_10001961_pt1 | contig 14632 bp, 10 predicted proteins | sample JV7_2_27_MG_FD_188633 | JGI IMG/M metagenome (GOLD analysis project Ga0255055, IMG submission 188633) | Seawater microbial communities from Jervis Inlet, British Columbia, Canada - JV7_2_27 | ecosystem: Environmental > Aquatic > Marine > Inlet | place: Canada: British Columbia | collected...
AGCTGAAGAACGGGGTACACTGGGGCTCCGCCCCACTGCACCCCGTTCTGATTGAGAAAGAGAAAGGCCCGGAAAGCCCGGGCTTCGCGGCATAATGCAGGTGTCTACGGAATCGGGGCAGAGCTACCTTCCTTTGGAGGATCCTCGAGGTGAGAGAAGAGCTCGTAGACCGTGACCGGCGATACCACGATGCGTACGCGCTCGCGCGCAGCTTCCAAGCGACGCCGCCCAAGGTCACGAATGGCAGATGTGTCGAGGAGATAGTCCGACGCCATGTTCTCCGAGCAGTGCCGCCCAACAAGTATTCGAAGACCGACTTGCCTTCCCATTTTGGGGGCGAACGGCCAGCAGGTCAAGAGATCTGCCGGCTCCGTGAACCACAGCTGACCTCTCACGCCAGCGCCGGCGGTGATGCCCCCCGACCGATCGCACCAGGGAAGCCTCCTTCCCCCTGACCCAGAAACGCCCCGACCGCGAGTGGGCCGGAGCGCTTCGGTGTGTCCGTGGGCGTTGTTGTCCCCTAGTGGAGTGAGAGCCGTCGCCCTGCTGCATGCATCACGGCACGAGGTTCGTCCAGCTAGAGAGAAGTCATTTCTCCTAGGTGGGTCTTCTTTTGGGCTCGTAGAGGGGACTACTTCTTCTTGAGCTTTCGAGAGGAGGTTTTCTTTCTCCCCTTCCGATCGGCCTCAACGAAAAGACCAGAACGATCGCGACAGCAAAGGCACTCAACCGGCTCGCCACAGCAGTCGCAAATCAATCGCATCACACGATTTCTTTTCCTTTCTGTTGACATGAGGGGATTCTAACATATGACACGAAATAATGTCAAGGTTAGGAGCTAGCCCGCATTATTCATGAAACGGCTCCCTCCGACGAAGCCGACGAAACAGGGTGTTGATGTGGCTCGGGGCGCTGCAGGTGCGCCTACAGGTCCCGTCGTCGGGGTGCGCCGGTTTGCGTTGCTGCTGCGGCGATTCATGAATAATGCGGGTTAGAGGTATCTGCATGCTGTGCTAACGTAGAAGGGTATCTGCGCTTTGGAGGACTCTATGTGGCTGTCCATCGGCGTGCTGCTTACCACCCTCATTCTGGCCGCGCCGGCCTCGGGAGCGATCATCATCGATGACGAGGATCCCGGTTTCACTCTGATAGGGGCCGACTGGAAACAGAACGTCTCGAGCATTCAAGGCTACGACGGCGACTGGTACAGCAGCCTCTTCTCCCCGGTCGGCAGCGAGACCGCGTCATGGGAGTTCAGCGGGCTGAGCACCGGGGTCTACGAGGTCTCGATCACCTGGAAAAGCTACCCCACCACCAGCTCCTCGGCCGCTCCTTACGCCGTCTACGACGGCGCCGCGCTGATCCTTGAAACTACGCTCGATCAGAGCGTGACTCCGTCGCCGGACCATCTCGAGGTGGACATCCAAGGCAACGACATCCCCTTCGAGGTGCTCGGCAACTTCTCAGTCACGAGCGGAAGTCTGGAGGTGGAACTACGCATGCCGACGGGGGGTTTTGTGACCGCCGACGCGGTACGGATCGAGGCGGTCCCGGAGCCCTCGCTCGCACTTCTCCAGGCCTCCGCGCTCGTGTTGCTCGCCGGGCTGGCACTGAGACGCAGGACCCGATAGCCCTTTTCCCGTAAGTCCTCGCTTATTCTCGGCCTAGCCCCGAGTTTCGGGATCGTGTGGAGGGTCTTGCTCTTGCGGAGGGGTGTGGAGGAATTTTCGGCGACGAGACCACCGGCGTCAAGCCGTTGCCCCACCGCACCAGGGAAGCCTCCTTTCCTCGGAGCCAGAAACGCCCCGACCGCGAGTGGGCCGGAGCGTTTCGGTGTGTCCGTGGGTGCTGTCTCCTAGCGGAGTGAGCGGCGTCGCCTGGCTGCCGCGAGCCCTGCCAAGCCGCCAGCGAGAAGCAGGGCGGTGGAGGGTTCGGGAAGCGAGCCTCACGGCGCAGGCGCGACGTAGAGTGGAGTAGGCAGCGGGAACGAGAGCCCAAGGTCGCCGAGGGAGATCTCGTCAGCTGGCATTGCGTCATGCGCCTCACCACTAACTTCGTGACAGTCCCCTCCCGGATCGACCCAGGACTGGAAGCTCGTGAGAGTTGACGACCCCAGAATCTGAGGTTGCCCTACAAAGTACCTTTCTGTTCCATCAATGATTCTGAATCTCAGTTCGTAGGGCGGAGGGGTAGCACTTCTAGTAGAAGTCCCCCCATAGTATGCCTGCCCCTGGCAGCCGGGGAGCTGAAAACACATCGAGTCCTGGCCCAACACTGGCAGTCCCCCTATCCAAGTGAGCCATATCCCTACCCTGACGGACGGGAGATGGGCGAGTAGGTTTCCCCCTCCATCAGTGCGCGCAAATAGGCCAATGCCCGTTCCGTTGGCGTCATACACCCAAAGAGTCGGGCCTTGCGGCCCCTCGGGTCCAGCCGCCCCTGCTTGGTTCCATGAAATCGGAGTCTCACGCGAGGAGCAATTGGCTGGATCGCTGACGATTTTCAGTGTTCCCTTCTTCGTGATGCAGCCGTGGATCAGGTTCTCTTGGCTTGAGGCACCGCTCGCGAACAGCAGGGGCAAGCTGGCCAGAGCAACGAGGCTGTGTAGGCGCATCGAATCCTCCTTCCAGGGATGAGTGCGAAGGAGGACGGCGCTGGGGGGCCGGTCGCCACCCCCTCCCGGTTGACCGGGGGGCGCGAGGGGCACTGTAGCACCATAGCGGTGTGACAACCCGCCGGCAGGGTGGTGGGGTCACTCTGGGGTCACTTCCGACCAAAGCACGCCACCTCAGGCCACACTTTCAAGCCGCTAGACGCAACCTCGCGCCGTTTCGACGCTTTTCCGCCTGTGTCGCCAAATTCCTAAACCGGGTGTCGCACGTTCGAGTCGTGCCGGGGGCGCCAATGCAACCCCTTGAATTTCATCAAATTCATTCATCGGCGCGGAAGAGGACATCTATCCGTTTGGGGCTTTTTGTAGCCAGAATGTAGCCACAGGCGCTGAGAGTCCACCCAGCCGAGGCGAGCCTGCGTACCGCGTTCACGATAGGGGGCTCAGGCCGCCCTTTCGGACAACGCGCACTGTCTCGATCCCTACTCCGTCGTCACGTCGTCGCCGAGCCCCAGGCCCCGCAGCGCCACCCGCGAGGGGGGAAGTGCATCGCCCGGGCGGGCCCACGCCCACTGTGCCACGCCACGCAGCTCCGGCCAGCGCTAGAACGCCCCGCCAATAGGGAGATCGAGGATGAACGAAGGCCCTTCATCCCCGCGGGACTTAACCGAATTTAGATTATCGGACGCAAGACACGCTCTAAAACTTCCTATCCGCGCGAGCCAGAGCCCCAGGCCGAGGAGCACCAGCGTCGACCGCCGAGCCGCAGATCCACTCATGAGCCCTCCATCGGCTGGAGCGGACCCGAGCTTGTGGGCTCATTCGTAGGTGATCGAGATGGTGTAGGTCGGCGGCTCGCCCGCGCCCGGCTCGCGTGCCAGCTGAGCGCCGAGGTCGATCTCCAGGCTGCCGTCGGGGCCGAGCAGCACGGGCCCCAGCCCTCGCGTCGCCGCGCGGCCCGCGGCCCCCGCGAGCGCGAGCTGAACGACGCGGCCCTCCTCGCCCTCGAGGCGGAGCAGGCCGGCCTCGCGCGGCTCGGCCAGCGTGACGCTCGCGACCACACCCACCCGCGCCCCGAAGCGATAGTCGGCGGCCAGCGCGCTGCTGCCCAGGCTGAGCGCTGCGGCCACTGCGAACGTCGCAAGCGTGTTGAGGCGGGCGGCCAAGCTCCCTCCCGGTGTACGTCGTCAAAGCCTATGGGGCCGAACGATCGGATTTCTTAGAGAGGGTTTCTTCTCCTCTGTGCGGCTAAGCCGCGTGATGTACATTCTCTTTCTTCCTGCGCTTCAATGTCAAGCGTTTAATTCTCTCGCGACGCGTCCTGATCTCTAGCTGACGGCCATGGTACATGTCGTCGGGTGTCACGTTGCCTATGGCCTCGTGAAGCCGCTCATGGTTGTAGTATTCCACGAAGCGAGCGATGGCTCGCTCGAGTTCCCAGGGGCTGTAGTGGTTTTCGAGTCGGACTACGTTTTTCATCGACCGGTGATAGCGCTCGATCTTGCCCTGGGTCATCGGGTGATACGGCCGTCCCCGCGTGTGCCTCATCTCGTGCTCTTTGAGATACTCGCCGAGATCCTTTGCCAGGTAGCAGGGGCCGTTGTCGCTGAGCAGGCGTGGTTTGTGTTCCACGCGAACGCGATCGACACCGGTTGCGGCGCGAGCTAGATCGAGCGTCTCCGTCACGTCCTCGACCCGCATCGTCGGCCCCAGCTTCCACGCCAGGATCTTGCGCGAGTAGTCATCGAGCACGGTCGACAGGTAGTACCAGCCCCAGCCCACTACAGGCAGATACGTAAAATCCGTCTGCCAGAGTTCGTTGCGACGCCTGTAGGTCCGCCCAGGGATATGCCTCAAGTTCCCCGGTGTCTGTCCGATGACAGGGGACACACCAGATCGGTGCAGGTGTTGCGCCAGGCCGGCGCCGCTCGTGCAGCGGCAGTGCGAGGGTTAAAGAAGGGGCCTAGGCAACAGGGGGAGAGTAGCGATGAGTATCTTCAAGAGAGTGGCGATCGTGTGCGGGGTAACGATGGGCATCAGTGGGCTGGCCTTCGCCGTGGACTTTGGCCAGAACGCCCTAGTCGACATCTTCACCAGCATCGCGTTGACCGAAGACACTCAGATGGACTTCGGCATCGTGTCCGACAACGACGGCACGATCACGCTCGACACGGCGGACACGATCTCCGTCGACGCCAGCGCGATCGCGGCGGGTGGCACGCCCTTGAGCGGCGACTTCACCATCGACGGTGAAGCGAGCCAGACCGTTCAGGTCACGTTCACCGGCTCGAGCGCGAGCGGCCTCCAGATCAACAACTTCGTGACGAACCCGGCCGACGTCTCGGCCCTGACGCTCACGGCCGGCACGGCCACCTTCATCGTGGGCGCGGACCTCACAGTCACCGCGGCCGGGGCGTCCACGGGCACCGACCAGAACGTCGCCTACACGGTTCACGTCACCTACAACTGAGCGAGGATCTGATCGCGGTTCTGAGGTGAACGTTCGGAACGAGTCGGGGGCCCTCGGCTCCCGGAGCTGGAGGAGAGCTCGTATTGCTTCGGTCGAAACGCTGTCTGGTATCCGTGCTGTGCACCCTGCTGGGCGCCGGGCTCGCGCCCGCGCTCGCGCGCGCGGCCGGGACGCAGGTCGTCATCGCGCCGACCCGCCTCGTGTTCGAGGGAGGGCAGCGCAGCGGCATGGTCCACCTCAGCAACCGAGGGGCGACGCCGTCCAGCGTGCGCATCTCGGTCGTGAACAAGCGCATGCTGGAGTCGGGACTGATCGTCGACATCGACCAGCCGCAGCCCGACGAGCGCTTCGTCGACCGGCTGATCCGCTACTCGCCTCGGCGCGTGATGCTCCCGCCGGGGGGGAGCCAGACCGTGCGTCTGCTGATGCGCGTGCCGCAGAGCGGGCTGGCGCCAGGCGAGTACCGCTCCCACCTGGTCCTTAGCTCGGTCCCCATGCCGGCGGCGCCGGTGGAGTCGGACGACGAGGAGAGCATCGGCGTCGCGGCGCTGATGATCGTGGAGATGTCGATCCCCGTCATCTATCGAGCGGGGAGGCTCGACGCCTCGGTCCGCTTCTCGTCGACGGACGTCCGGCTCGAGACCCCGGCGGGCGGGCTTGCGACCCTCCACCTGCGCCTGGAGCGCGAGGGCGAGCGATCGGTGTACGGCGACGTGGAGGTCGACTACGCGCGCCCGGACGGCTCGGTCTATCAGATCGCGCAGATGACGGGCATCGCCGTGTACTACCCGACCCCGGCGCGGGCTCTCAGGATCGGGCTGCGGCCGCCGGACGGCCTGCGGCTCGATTCCGGGGAGCTGCGGGTGTCGTTCCGGGAACGAGACCGGCACGACCCGGCCCACGCCGAAATCGCGATCCCCCTGCGCTGAGCCGGCGCCTGGTTCGTTCGGAGCAACTGCCGTGCTGGAGGGTCTGCCGAGACGGGTACTCGGACTGCTGCTCGCGCTGGTCTGCACTGCAGCGACGGCCGCCCGGGGGGCGGACGGCTCCGCGCCCGGACCCGCTCCCGGCGGGGCCCCGCTCGACGACGAGAACCTCGTGGTCCTCGAGGTCCGACTGGGCGGCTATCTGCTGAGCGAGGGCATCGTCGGCTACCTGTACCCGGGGAGCCTCCTCCTACCGCTCGGCGAGCTGGCGGAGGCGCTCGACTTCGCGATCGTCGTCGAGGCCTACGACAGCCTGGCCCACGGCTGGTTCATCCGGGAGCAACGCGGCTTCCGTCTGGATCTCTCGCGCAACGAGGTGGTCGTTGCCGGCCACCGGTCGGGCTTCGATCCCGAGCTGGTGACGCGCGATCAGCTGGAGATCTTCGTCGACACGTCGCTGCTCGCGCGCTGGTTCGACCTCGAGTTCGAGATCCTCCTCCATCAGATGAGTGTGAGGGTCGAGTCCGCGGAGCCCCTGCCGATCCAGCAACGGCTGCGGCGCGAAGAGCGCCGCGCGCGCGTGCTGTCGCATCGGCTGCGCAGGCCCGCCCTGCCCACCCGCAGCGCGCCGTACCGCAAGTGGAGCTGGCCGTTCGTCGAGCTGAGCCTGAGCGGCGACTCGGAACGGGGGGCGTCGCAACTCAGCTACTCGCTGCTCTCGGCGTTCGACCTGGCCGGCCTCTCGACGCAGACGTTCCTGTCGGGCAGCGCTTCGGGCCTCTCGAACCTGCGCATGTACGGCTCGCGCAAGGACCCCACCGCGGGGCTGCTCGGGCCGCTTCGGGCCCGCACCGTCGAGTTCGGAGACGTCGTCACTCTCCCGATCCCGCTGGTCGCCCACCCCCGGCAGGGGGTGGGGCTGATGATCTCCAACGCCCCTCTGGGCCAGGCCGATGAGTTCGCCTCCACCGCGATCCGCGGCGACGCCCTCCCGGGCTGGGAGGTAGAGCTCTACCACAACGAGGCGCTGCTGGACTTCGTCACCGTCGGCGACTCCGGCCGCTACGAGTTCCCGGACGTCGAGATCGGGTACGGGGAAAACATCGTGCGCACGGTGGCCTACGGACCGCAAGGCCAGGTCCGCGAGCGCGTCGAGCGCTTCCAAATCGGCTCCGAGATGAGCCCGCCGGGGACGCTCGAGTATCGCCTCTTCGCCTCGTCGCCGGGCCACGCTCTGGCCGAGCGCTGGGTTCCGGAGCTCTCCAACGCCGAGGCGGCGGACACCTGGGACCTGCACGGCCGGGTGGACTACGGCGTGGGACGCCACCTCTCGCTCGGGGGCGGGCTCGCGCGCATCGCCCTCGCGGACCGCATCGGGAGCTACGCGACTCTCTCGGTGCGGTCGGCCTTCCGGGGCTTCTTCACGCAGGCGGATCTCGCCCAGGACCTGGCGGGAGGAAGCGCGGCCCAGCTCTCCACCCGCACCCGCTTCCGGGGCATCTCCCTGCTGCTCCAGCAGAGCATCTTCCGGGGCTACCTGAGCGGCGAGGACAGTGGCGGTACGCCGCGACGCTCCGAGACCCGCCTCCGGGTGGCCGGCACGCTCGACCCGCCGGGGCTGCGCTGGCTCGCCTACAACCTCCAGTTCGAGCGCGACAGATTCGCCGACCAGAACCGGCCGAGCCGCGACCGGGCCGCATTTCGTCTGGCTAGCCAGCTGGGGCGCGTGAACGTCTCGCACGAGCTCGGCTGGGAGCGGAGTGGCGGCGCGCAGGGCGGTGAGCTGGGCGGTGCGTTGCTGGCCACGGGGCGGCTGCGGGGCGTGCAGCTGCGGGGACGCCTCGACTACCGGTGGTCCCCCGTGCCCTTCCTGGAGGGCGTCTCGGCCGGCGCCAGCTGGCGGCCCCGCCGCCAGATCAGCGCGATCCTGGGCATCCGGCACACGAGAGGGGCGCAGAGCGACACGGTCGTGACCGCCAACCTGAGCTGGCTCGCCCGGTACCTCGCGATCGGAGTCGAGCTGAGCCGCGGCAGCGTGACGGGCGCGCGCCTGGGACTCTCGCTGAGCTTCGCGGTCGGTCGCGACCCCGGCAGCGGGAAGTGGATCGCGCGGTCCACCAACCTGGCCACCAGCACCTCGGCGGTCGCTCGCGTCTACGTCGACCACAACGCGAACGACATCTTCGACGCCGGCGACGAACCGCTCTCGGGCGTGCGCTTCCTCGGTAGCCACGAGTGGTCGGAGATCGCCACCGACGGCGACGGACGGGCCTCTCTGTTCGGGATCCCGCCGAGTCACCCCAAGGACGTCCGCATCGACCTGTCCACGCTCATCGATCCCTACTGGCTGCCCGCCGTGAAGGGCTACTCGGTGATGGGTCACCGGGGCGGGACCGCCGAGCTCGACTTCCCCGTGCGGGTCTCAGGCGAGATCGAGGGGACCGTGTGGCTCGAGCGCAGGGGGGAGCGGGGGACCAAGTCCGGCGCGCGGGTCGAGCTGGTCGACGAGGCGGGCGACGTCGTAGACCGCGCGCTCAGTGAGTTCGACGGGTACTTCGTCTTCCAGCGCATCCTCCCCGGGCGTTACCGCCTGCGGATCGCTCGCTCCAGGTCGGCCGCGGGCCTCGAGCTGCCCGACCCCCTCGAAGTCGAGGTTCCCTCCGACGGGGGGGTGGTCGCCGGCGTGTCGCTGATCCTGCGTGTATCGATCACCTACGAATGAGCCCACAAGCTCGGGTCCGCTCCAGCCGATGGAGGGCTCATGAGTGGATCTGCGGCTCGGCGGTCGACGCTGGTGCTCCTCGGCCTGGGGCTCTGGCTCGCGGCGGCCGCCGCCGGCGCGCAGGGCCTGACCGAAGACGTCCAGCTCGACTTCGCGACCCTCGTCGCCCCCGGCTCGGGGAGCGTCTCGCTCACCGTGGGGGTGAGCGACGACGCGAGCGGGACGGCGGAGATCGTCGCGGGCACGCCGCTGACCGGCGTCTACACCATCGTCAAAGGGCCGGGCCCCAATCGAACGCTCGCGATCGATATCAATCCGGGGTCCGTGCCCGCGGGGATCACGCTCGGCAGCTTCACCGCCACCTACGACGGGTTCTCCATCACGCTCCCGGCGAGCGGCCTCGCGGCTCCCGGCGCCCAGGGAAAGGTCCTGCGGGCCGGCGCGACGCTCACGGTGGACTCGACCGTCGCGCCCGGGAGCCACACGCCCGGGCTCGTCATCTCGGTGGTCAAGGAGTAGCGCAGCTCCCCTCGGTCAGGGGGAGTCCGGGCCGCCGCGCAGGACCACGATGTAGACCAGCATGACGAGGCTGGTCGCCACCACGGCGGCGCCCCGGTGACGGCCGTGGATGCGCTGTTCGTCCCCGGCTACGTGCCATACGAGGCCCGGACGGCCTTCTGCGGCGACTCCACGGGACCTTCGCAAATAGAGCGCCTCGCGCGGAGGCCACGGGTTCCCCCGGCCCTTGGCGACCGCTGACACAGCGGCCGCTCAGTCGTCCTCCCACTTCGTCCAGGTTTCGCTGGCGGCGGGCAGCCGCACGCCGCCAATAGGGAGATCGAGGATGAACGAAGGCCCTTCATCCCCGCGGGACTTAACCGAATTTAGATTATCGGACGCAAGACACGCTCTAAAACTTCCTATCCGCCCGGGGGATCCAGAGGCCGTCCTCGGTCATCCAGTGCCTGAGCGTCTCGACCGAAAGCGGCAAGCCGTGCCACTCCGTCAACTTCTCGTGTGCCAGCGTCGGGCCGAAGTCCTCGTACCGGGAACGGACGGTGGCGAGCGCCTCCCGACGCAGCCCGGCAGGCAACCGCCGATTGCTGGGTCTGCCGCGGTGCTTCGACGCCAAGCCCCCAGGGCCGTCCCGCCCGTAGGCTCGGCGGAGTCGACGCACCTGCCGGCTCGTCAATCCCAACATCCTCGCAGCCTCACGCTGCGTCAGCCGCTTCTCGATCACCCGCTCGATCACGCTCACGCGATCCAGCTCCTGGTAGCTCATGTTCACTGTCTCCATGCCCGCGGGGGTACCGCGGACTGCTGGAGAAAGCGGACATTTCTACTTTGGAGAAACCGGACATTTCTATCTACTTTGGAGAAACCGGACATTTCTATCTGGGTACTACAGAACGAGGTCCGATAACGCCCAGTTATGTCAAGTTCCCGGGGGATCTCGGGAATCTCGGGTTGGCGGGGACCGTAGGCGGGGGATTCAAGCGGCGCCCGCTGCTGACGGATCTCTCTCGGCCCGGTAGAGGGCGCATCGGCGGATAAGTGGCATAAGCGGGCGAACGCACGTCCGATAAAGTAGGAAGTGTCAAATCCCGAGGGGAAGCTGGCAAACCCGGTGGGCTCCCCTACGTCGTGACGGAGGCCCTCGAAGCTCTACGGCCCCGAATGGCGGGGAACACAAGGGAGTGCGCGATTCGGCGGTGCAGGTTCCCCGTCGGGACTCACTCGGGGCTTGGTCGGGGGCGGCAGCGCCGTGGCGGCGGGGGCCGCGTCGAGCTCTTCATCCGGCGGCGGCTGGCTCGTCGCTGGGCCAGGGCGCCGCCAATAGGGATCGAGGATGAACGAACGCCCTTCACCCCCGCAGGACTTGACGGAACGCTTATCGGAAGCAAAGCGGCGCTGGAACTTTCTATGCGCCCCAGCGGACCCTGTCTCGCGGGTCGAATCGATCATCGATCCCACGACCGCAGCGTAGGCCTCTACTCAGGCAATCAAAGGAGCGATCTCGGACCCCGTGGTGATGCGCACCGGCGCTCGCTTACATGCAACCCGCTTCGACCCTCTTCCAGATGAGTGGGGCGATCCTCGCCATCCCTTGACTGCGCGCCGAACGCGAGTGGGGGGTGCCGCGGGGTGTAGCCACGATGTAGCCAAGCGAGTGGACGTGGTAGGACGTCAGGGGATATCCCTGGAATCACACTGACATCTTAAGTTGCCGTCTGTGCACAGGATTGGATGCCCACGAACACGGGTGGAATAGAGCGGCACCCGCTTCCTAAACCGGGTGTCGCACGTTCGAGTCGTGCCGGGGGCGCCAGGTCTCGCGAATCCGCGCCATGCGATCGTTCACTGCAGGGAGCGTGCCAGCCGGGGGGCATCTCTCGTTTACGTAGAGCGCCGAAAGCGGGGAATCTGGTCGTCGCTGGCGGGGATGTGCGCGCCAGCGTGGGTTGTTCGAGCGTCATTCCTCGCTGAGGCTGCCCGGAGATGACCGCCGTCGAATTGACGAAGACGATGTCACTTCTCAGCAGGATGATCCCACTCCCCGGGACCCAGGGCAGTTCTGATAGCACAGCTGGGTGTGTGGCGTCGGTGGAGAACCCAGTGCCCATACCGCCGCCAGCCAGTCAGCAGGTGTCGTCGTCGTCCTCGGCCGCGCGGGATTCAAAATGGCGCAGGAACTCCCGGTCCTTCGGGCGGTCGCTCAGCTCCTTCGAGCGAAGCAGCTTCTCGAGGAGGCCCACGCGAACCTGCGAGCCTGCCACTGTGAAGGTGCGGGCATCCACAGCGAGGTCGGAGTACGAAAAGCCCCGGACCGAGAGCATGAGGTCCAACTGGGCTCCGTCTTTGTGGACCGCAGTGACACGGCCCCCTACAGCCACGATGTTCGCGAGGCTCGTCTCGTCGTTCCTGTCGAGAAACGGTTCCGCTCCGGCCTCGAAGGAGAACCCGCCGGCGGAGAGCGCTTCCAGGGCGCAGCGGAGATTGTCGCGCTCCGGAGCCAGGAGGAGGTCCAAGTCCAAGGTGGCGAAGGCGTGGGCCCCGTCGCGCGCGTAGAAGTTGATTCCACCCACCCCAACGACAACGAACTCTACGCCGGCCCTCGCCAGCGCTGCGACTCCCCGAGCGAATCCGCTAGGCGTCGGCGACACGGCTGGCCCGCCGGACCTCTCGCATGAAGAGCCGCTGCTGCCACATCGTCTGCAGGACCCAGGTCTTGTCGGTGCCGGGCCGGTTCCAGGACCGATCCTGCAAACTCCGAGCGAGTTGAACGAGCCGTTCGCGCACGGATACCAAGCATAGCCGACGCACCGGTGCTTCGCGCCGAAGAGAATGGCGCGTTGAGCGCGAACGAATTTGCATGCGAGGTCTGCGTGAGGCGATCCAGGTGCCACTGGCGGACGGAGGCGGTCAGGTTCCGCGCCCCCGGCTTGAGCGTACGGCTCCGCGGCGCTGCCTTCGGCTACCCGAACTGCCGGCCTGCTCATGACGAATCAGGTGCTTCGTTTCCATGGTCGCGGAAGGTCTGGGTCTCAGACCGCTGGGCGTGTTCCATAGTGGTCGCGAAGAGAGTCGTACAGAGGGGAAGAGAGTAGAAGAGGGTGGAAAGCGACCCGGAACGAGAATCAGAGAAAGCGCTGCGATTTCCATAGGTTGCGGGACAATGATGACCTGGTTTCCTAAACCGGGTGTCGCACGTCCGAGTCGTGCCGGGGGCGCCAGGTCTCGCGAATCCGCGCCATGCGATCGTTCATTGCAGGGAGCGTGCCAGCCGAAGGGCTGCTCTCGTTCACGTAGAGCGCCGAAAACCGCGAATCTGGGCGTCGTTGGCGGGGATGTGAGTGCCAGACTGTGTTCCTCGAGCGTCGTTCCGCGCAGACGCTGCCCGGAGATGACCGTCGTCGACTTGACGAAGACGACTGCTCTCACGGCTGCACTGTAGTCGTACCGTTGCCGCGGATCGTCACGCCCATGCCGCCGCCCGGCCGGGGCACTCCACGGCTCGAGAGGCGCCTCGATTACTGGCCGTGCTTTCGCGAGAATCGGATTCTCGGGACCGACAGGCTCGCGGCGGGCTCGTCATCCTATCGGCGAGAGGCCGAGCTCGCTGAACGCCGGTCAGTTGCCTCGGAGCTTCAACACGCCGAGCAGATTGGAGTAGTCGTCTGTCCAGGCACGCGCGGGGTGGCCGCTTGGCTGGGCAGCCCGACGGATGAAGTCGGTCGACACGACGTCGTCGCTGCGTGTCAACAGCATCCAGTGCGATCCCCAGAAGCCCCGAGGTCCCTCGGCGTTGGCCACGTACACGGCCCTCATCCCCAGGTGCTCCGCCGCGGCGCGCACCACGGGCTTCAGGTCAGCATAGGGACTCGAGAGGTGCACGGCGATCGATCCGTCGCGCTCCAGGTGGCGATCATAGATCTCGAAGGCCTCCCGGGTCAGCAAGTGGGTCGGGACGGCGTGGCTGCTGAAGGCGTCGAGAACCAGGATGTCGAATCGCTGCGGCGCCTCCCGCTCGAGGGACAGTCGGGCGTCCCCCAGCACGATCTCGACTCGCGCCCGTGAATCGCCCAAGTAGCTGAAGTAGGTCTTTGCCATGTGGACGACGTCGGGATCGATCTCGTAGAACCGGAACCGGTCTCCGCGCTGCCCGTAGGTCGCCAGGGTCCCGATGCCGAGGCCAACGATGCCGACGTTTCGCTGTCGCCGTGACTGGTAGTAGCGGAACAGGAGGCCCGCGCCACTCTCGGTCGTGAAATAGGTCGTCGCCCAGTGGCGCTTGCCCGGCGCCAGGAACTGGATGCCGTGTGTAGTTGCCCCGTTCGCGAGCACGGCGACGTCGCGCTCAGTGTTCGGGTAGCTGCGATGAACGCTGAGCACGCCGTAGAAGTTGCGCGACGCGGCGATCATCAGATGGGATTCCTTCTGCGCGTGACGCACCAGGCCGGCGCCAAACCCCAGCAGGGCCAGGCCGAGGGCGAGCGAGAGCGCACTGCGCCGCTTGCGAGGCCTCTCGTGGAGGAACGCCAGGAGCGCGAGGGCGCCACACAGCCACAGCGAGATGTGGAGCTCGAAGTAGAAGTTGAAGACGCGCGGGGCGACGAGAGCGACCGAGATGCCCCCCAGCGCACCGCCGGCGGCGATGATCAGGTAGTAGGCGGTGAGCTGCGACGGGTCGGGCCTGAGGCGTGCCAGCTCCCCATGACAAGCCATGCAGGCCAGGAAGAGCACCATCGCGAGCACTCCGATCTGGAGCTCGATCGAAGCCTCCATGCCCGCGAAGAGGACCACGAGTGTCGCGCCCATGGCCGGGATCAGGGCGAGCGCGACCGGCGCGCGCGGATAGCCGCGGTCCCCAGCGAAGACGACGATGAAGGACAGCAGATAAAGAGACAAGGGAAGCACCCACAAGACCGGGGTGACGGGCAGGTCCCGGCAGATCTGGTTGGTCACGGCGAGCAGCAGTGCGGAGGCGGCCGCGGGCAGGAGCAGCCAGAGGCATCGGATCAGCCCGGTCGGGGCGGCTGTCCGGGCCCGGTCCGGAGCTGCGGCGCGGTCTCGACCCCGCCCTTTTCGTCGTTTACGGCTCCTTCGCGGGGTTCCCTCCCGCGAAGCCCGAGAGGGCTGAGCTGCCTCGGCCTCCAAGGGCACCCGGTGCCACAGACCCAACGCGCAAATGCCGAAGCCCAAGGCGAACAATCTGAAGCCCCAGGACCACACACTCGACTGGAGATCGCGGCCAAGGAGGGGCTCGATCACGAACGGGTAGCTGAGCAGCGCGAGCAGGGAGCCCGCATTCGACAAGGCGAACAGGCGATAGGGAGACCGACCGGCCCGCATCCGTCTGAACCACGCCTGGAGAAGGGGCGACGTAGAGGCGAGCAGCAGGT
>Ga0255055_10001962_pt1 | contig 14629 bp, 19 predicted proteins | sample JV7_2_27_MG_FD_188633 | JGI IMG/M metagenome (GOLD analysis project Ga0255055, IMG submission 188633) | Seawater microbial communities from Jervis Inlet, British Columbia, Canada - JV7_2_27 | ecosystem: Environmental > Aquatic > Marine > Inlet | place: Canada: British Columbia | collected...
GAAGTGTTCCTGGTTCGCAGCACTCTCAATACGGAACAGTCTATCCCGACCCGCCTCCACGTCATTTCGATAAAACGCCGCGATAAACGTCCACGCCGTTTGCGATCCAAGCCCCTGCGTCGTAATCCAGTTCGGGATATTCCAGTACGTAGTGTTACCCTGATTAAAGTCGGTAGCATTGGCCCCCATCGGGCCTGTATCCGCACCAAAGAAAGGCTCCAACGCATCTACAACATTGTTCGCATAGTTAGTAACCTCGGTGTTATCACCGTACTGTGTCTGGTTGCTACTGCCGCCCCCGTCAGGCCAGAACGAACGCCAGAAGTCGTCATAGACATTGTTCTGTCCATACGTTCCGGTAGCGGGGGGAGTCGACGCCTCCGGGTTCCCGCACCACACTCGAATCGATTGCGGGGTAATGGACTGTGTCATCTTGAACGCCAGCATGCCCGTCTGACCAGACAAATTGAAGTCGATCAAGGAAGACGGGGCCTGTACGTCGTTCACATCAGATACACGGATGTCCTCACCGAGTGGTCCAGTGACCTCATCCCACCAAGACACTGGCATCAACGAGAGATCGAGGAAGTGCGTATACTCCGGCAGGGTCTCATCAGGGGCACCCAACACGGGAGCCTCAGAATACCCCTTCCAAATCCCGGTATCCAGATCGATGTAGGCCCCGGTCCACTCAGTCGCCTCACCAGACACGGCAATCTGTGTTCCACGGTTAGCGGTGGATCGGCCCATCTGTGATATCTCAACCGTAATCTCCTCAACCGCCATATCGCCAGACTGCGTGGTGATTGCGAAGACCGCCGCATGGCCGGCAGCGTCAGGGTAGCACATCCCATAATTTGATTCGAGATTGGACAGGGGAATGGAATACTGATGCTCGCCATTGAGCAGTCGATTCACAGCGTCCTGCCCGTCGAGTCCCGTGGCCACCTTTAGTGTCCCGGTTCCGGTTGGGGTGTCACGGGCCAACGTCACTCGGAGGCTCTTGATCTTACTTGCATGCAGTGTCGACTGTGAGATCTTAACCGGACCCGCCACCAAAGAAGATGTTATGACCTCGGAGTCAGCCGCCCCCTCCGCGAAACGATCAAACTGGTAGATGCCGTCATACCGCCCCAGCAAGATACCACTCGTCGATTCGGAAATGAAATCGGGGAATTCCATGACGGCAAATGGGTACGACCCAATCTCCATTCGGTGGAACCCGCCCGTGTTCATGTCGAACCACCACGCCTGCTCCTCCCCACCACGGACGTAGATATGCACCCCGTTCCATCGAGTGTCATACGCCATCGTCACCAGGGGGTTATCGCGATCATACGTGATGCCGATCAACTCATCGGGAATTCGTTTCTGAGAGACTGGGGAGAACACCGCACCCGGTTGGGCGGGCAAAGACATCAGCCCCCACGGGGTAAGCATGAGAAGTGTACCGTCTGGTACAAGACACCACGCCCCTTGCCCCAAGGCGTAGGAGGAGCCGACCGGCTCGAAGACGCCACCCTGCCGGGGATGGCCCCGTAACGCAAGGGTACCAGAGACCGTAGAGATCAACATGGTATCAGATGTCTGGGGCATCATCGCGGTCACCGGGCCAGCGATGACACCTTTGTAATCGCCATCCGTGTAAAATGCACCGAACAGGTCGTCCAGTGATACACCAGCATCCCAGTCAGTGTGGACGCCCACACGAGCAGAATAAACTACAGAGTCTTTCGCCAGCCATAGTGCCCCCTGCCAACCTGCTGCAATCGTGGCAGCTGATGGGGCAGTGCCTACCGTCTCAGCAAGTGTGACGGCGGTCCCATCCGTGTAGTCGAAGACGATTGGTTTATCTGTGTCATCGCAGATGATGAGTTTGTCGACAAGGGGTGCGGCGGAAACATAGACTCCCGTATCAACGGCAGCAGCCTGGGCTCCGGTCGCAGTCGTCATAGCAGAACCATTCCAGTAATAGATCTGCCCTGCATACGAGGCAACAAAAGATTTCGCAGGATGGCTCGCCCGTGTACCCCATACGGGGGACAGCATATTCGCGGTAGTCTCCAGTGAACCAAACAGGCTCAGTGGGGGGCGAATCGCAGTCGTGATCCGGCCAGTCTTGACATCGACTGGCCAATAGTTCATGCTGTCGTAAGCGGTGAACGGAGCCTGAGTCTGATAAGACGAACGCCGTGAGATCCCGCCATACGGGGCCTGCACGGTGAGAATAGGATTGGGCATTATTTTGATTGCTCCAGATAGAGAGCTAATTTGAGCAGGGTCTCTTCGCTGTCTCCAACAAAGCCTAACACCGTGTTACATTTTTTACATAACCAACCCGTCATCTTTATTGCTTCTCTAGGCATCTCAACCCCCCTTCTAGGGCTCCTGCCCACTTAGATCGACCGTACCGACGATCAAATCGTGATAACGACTCCGACCCCGCACACTGCGTCTCGGGCGTCCGTATCGCACACCGGACATCGCGTTGTCCTTACGTTTCGCTTCAACCAGCAACTCTTGAAACCGCATCCGATGGGCACCGGGCTGACCAAAGGCAATCACCTCGGCAGCACTGAGAACCGCTTCCTTGTAACATTCCGTAAAGATAGGATCGGCACTGATATCAGCTTCAAGACCATCCAGCGTATCGCCAGCTACAAGTTTATAGCGGCCACGGAGAATATACAGTTGGTTGGCAAAGGGCCAGATCTGCAACTGGTGCGTGGCGATAGCTGTTTCCGAATCAGGTGTACTGATGACTGAGAAGAGTTCGGGTCGGTTTGTACGAACATTCTGGCGGTTCGCAAAGGACCGGAGAACATACTCGGGAAGGTTGCGGGATTCGTTGAGGTAGACTCCGTCGTAATTGTCAACGGAGATCGGCCCCGCCCACCCCCCGAAAGCCGAGGGGAGATCGTACTTGTACTGATAGAGGTTGTACGTTGATAGGGCATCCGCATTGACGGTCGTATCATCGAGAATGATATTCGTCGCATCGGTCCATGTGGCGATGCCGTAGGCACCCCCGCCCTGGGGGGAAAACATATAGTTGCCGATGTCCGCTGCAGCGGGAAAGGTTGAGCCTACCAGAGTCACCGCACCACTCACAATGGTGACGGTCCCGGTCGTGATGGGGGCAGCAAGAGGGATCGTGTTGTTATCGTAAAGAAACTTCCAATCACTCGCGGAGAAAAAACGCCGCCTGCCGGCTCGGATAATCCTATCAACGTCAGCCGCAGTGACTGTATCCCAGTCACTGGAGGACCGGGAGATGCCGAGAAGCCGTCCTAGCTCCGCATACAGTTCTGCGTTAGTAAGGGCCAGTGAAGCCATATTCTACCTACAAAAAAGAGTCTAGTGCCTACCATTACAGTATACACTAGACTCTCAGGGGTTTCAATCGGTCGGGGAATCTTACGTGGTCGTGCTGTCCGTTGCTAATCCAGTGGCCACCAAGATCCCACTGACCAAACTGTTTACCATCCAATTGATGCCGCCACTGCCCACTTGGACCACAGTATTTCCGAATCGTCTTCGTACAATAGCCAACGACCTTGGCGATTTTGACCTCTGGCGTATTCTCGACCCGAAGAACGCGGACCTGTTCAATGGCTTTACCAGTCATATTTCACCTATAAAAAAGACCCAGTGCGTACCTACAGTATACACTAGGTCTTGTGAAAATTCAACTCAGGGGGTTAGCTTATGGTGTAAACCAAAGCTACCTTGGTGATAGTGTAATCTGTCGCGTCAGTCGCACCAGCATTATCGTCAATATCGAGGAAGATTCGGATATCCAACAGCTCACCGGGAACTACGTTAGTTGGGGTAAGAACAAAGGTTTTCACGCCAGCAGCGGCACCCTTAACATCTTGTAGTTCGGTCGAGTTAATATCAACCGTTGGTGCAGCTTGACGGTACACGTTGGCGTCAACGCCTGCGTCCGTATCAGCCGTAGCACCCTCCACAACCGTGATCGCAAGAGAGATAGCACCACCAGCGATGTAATTCGCAGGGACGAGAACCTGTTGACGAGCATACTGAATAGTCTCAGCATCATCATTCACAGCGTGCAGCAAAGGAGCATCTGTACCGAGGGTGCCGAGGGTGTAACCAAGGTCATCGGCATTGGCCGTGGCAGTCAAGGGTGCGAGCGTTGCGGAATCCCAAATCAGCCATTCATCCATCGGGATATCAACCGTAAACGTCTGGTTAATCTTGCCTTCCAAAGCATTCTGTTTGGTACTTCCACAGACCACCCACTGATGGGCACCAGCAGAATCGTTCGTCACGACAAACTCAACGAACTCGCCGTCACCGATTGTCTCACTTGTCGCACCAGCGACAATGATTGCGGCGGTTTGACTCAAGCAGAGGATGCTTGTGCCGAGACCTATGTTGGCCGCAGCTTCAAGGGTTCGAGTTCCCGCAACGGTCATCTCGCATACCGCACGATCAACGGGAGTAACGATGATAGTTCCACCAGCACCTGGATCAAGTCGAGAGGCTCGGCCAGCGGCACCGGAGCGGTACATTTTATTTCGCAGATTATAAGCAGTAGTCATAAGTTTGTTCTCATGTGTAGGGGGAATTGTGGGCTGCGATATTTATACTGGCCAGCCGGGATTACAAGTGCCGACTGGCCAGTTGAGGGAACTTATTCAGCGACGTAACAGTCACAGAAGTCGGAGACAACTACCGAAGGGGTAATGCCGTCATCACCCGCCGCAGCGGCAATGGTTCGAGACAGTGGGAGGAGTGGTAATGCTGTAGTCGTGACGACGATGTCCGCACCAGCGGTCGACTTGCGAACTCGGACACCGTCGACAAAAACTTCGACGGTGCTGTCAGCGTTTACACGGAAACCCAGCTTCGTCATCGCAGCAGCCGTATTAGAGACGTTTGCGGTTAATACGATGGGAACTGTGTAAGTTACAAGACCGACACCCTCGGACACGACGAACTGGAGGTTGCCGTCATCGAGACGGTAAAAACCAATGTGGTCACAAGCAGCAGTCAAAGCGTTGGCGGCTGCCGTGAGCAGACCATTGACCGCAACTTGCTGTGCCAAACCGATAAACAGGGTTGAGTTTTTGGTAGCGAGCAATTCACCCCTCCACTCAAACACAACGTCGCCTTTCGCGTTGGATGTGGCAGTGGGCAATGCAATACCCTCACCAACGGTGGCCGATTGACCAGCCTGCATCTTGGTCCCTTCCATGTCGGTCGCGGTTGCGGCCGACAGAGTGAAGTGACCATCAGGATGGGTACCAACCGTGGAATGGAGTTCCGTGTCGGCACCGGCCACGCCACAGTCACTGAACCACCAACCGTCCGCAAAGGCGTCGACCGCAGTAGCGGGTACGGGCGTGTGAAAGTCGGTCGCTCGAAGTACGCCCAACGCACGGTCGGAATCGTACTTATCCAAGACATTCCGCCACAGGGCGGGGGACCGCTCGCGGTTAGCAGTCGTGGGGTCAATTCTTACAATGGGGTAAGCCATTTAATTTATACTCCAAAAAAGGGTAAGAGGTTAATTGGTATCGTTCGTCAACTCGACTTAGCTCAAGAACTCAGTCGTGGTCGTGTACGCAGTCAGATTCTTCTCGCGATTGATGCAGGCAAGCTGCACATACGCTTCCCGCCACATCTTGACCTGTCCAGGGACGTTAGGATCAAGAATCGGAGGACTCAGGGTGAAGTTGTAGTCCGCATGGACCCACAACCGCAGGGTGCTGAGATCAAGAGCGTAAACCAATGCATTCGCCGCATCGTATGCAGCCGAACTGGAATCAGACTGAGCGTGAAGAATTCTCACCGGGGTGCTTCGGAAGTTGATAGCACCTCGCCACATTCCCAGGTCCGACCGGGGATCATCATTCGCAGCAACTTGCAACTCTTCCCAAGCCAGGAAGGTTGGGACGTTGCAGAGAATCACGCGAGTCGGATTCGGATTGTCAATCACTCGTGCCCCATCAGGCACATAGTATTTTGCCGTGTGGTAGAAGTTGGAAATCTTCTTGAACAAGTCGTCATCTGACAGCTTCGTGAAACCGCAGACCGCGTTGTCGAAACGAGGAACGGCGGCCGTGGTCGGACCAGAATACTCGGAGGCACTGATGTCGCCACCGCCGTTGAGAACCAGAGCGGTCGCACCAGTCGCAGCAGGGAACCAGTCCTTCAGACCCAAGATATCACTCTTGGATGGATGCGACCGACCATCAGCAAGCTGGACTTCCAAGTTGCGTCGGAACTCGGCATCATGCTCGACCTTCCGCTGGGCTACAACGTCGATGATATCATCGCCGGAGCCAACCGCGTTAAAGGCTTCCTCGTCAGCAAAGTAAGCGAGAGAGGTTCGCTTCTTCGACCACTTGAGAGTGACCGCATTGGCCGTCTTGGGAATCGCGACCTGAACGGGGTCGCCAACTTGAACAGTCTCGAAAGAGCTCGCGGCTTCCGTCGCCAGCTGATAGCGGACGGTTGGAGTTGACCGAATTACTTCTCGCTGCATGAGCATGTCATACAGCGGGTAACCGGGCAAAGGCTCCGTAAGAGAAACGTATCCGCCCTTGCGATACTCAGTCTCGCGGGTCCAGGCGGCAAGGTCAAACAGGGCGTCAACAGCAATAGCCATTTAATTCTGCTCCGTAAAAAGAGGATGATTTGCTACCCTCATCATAAGACGCACAGAGCGAATTGTCAACGGCTCAGAGCAAAATTTCTATTTTTTTTCCAAATTTTCTTCTTGACAGGGGCAAACGGCACGGACTTTGCTAAGGCATTTGCTACACATAAGTTGGAAACGACCGCACCGAATACAGACCACGAGAAAATCACCACCCCCGCAGGAGGAGTGGTGATTCTCGGTAAAATCAAGTTCGTCGCCAAAGGAAAAATCACCGGTCATCTACGTGATCGATCCAGGATTTGCCGGGCACCGGCCAAATATTCCGGGTCATCCATTAGGGCACCACCCCCAGCCGCTGATCCGGTACCTCGCCTTGGCGGTGGGGTCGGACCGGGTGGGGTGGATGGGGGTAACGCCGGATAGCCGGGGGCGGTCTGCACTGGGGGTGTAGGAACGTCCCCGTCTGACAACAAGATTGCAGACCGAACAACCTGCTCAATCGGCATAGTCTGCCCATAACTTCTCATACCACGGAGCAGATAGCCGGCAGTTTGCATGATCTTTTCTGACGCGACGGTCTGTATCAGGGATCGATTGTCGCCCACCCCATACTTCGGAGATGCAAGAGAATCGAGATACTGGACCGCCTGCTGAGCGGTCTTCTGATTATCCCGCTCCTCGGCCCCCTGTTGCTGTGCCTCCAGAGCCTGGTAGGACGCAACCGCCGCCTGCTGGGCCTGCAACGCCTGCGTATTCACAGCCTGGATCGCCGTCTTGCTCCGCTCACCGAGGGTCTGAAACGCTTTCTTCATCTCGGGGGTGGCGTCGTCACCGAGGTCGAGATCGTCGAACCGGAACTCCGGGGGAACGGGCGGGACAGCCGTAGCCTGCTGCGGTTGCTGCTGTTGGTACGGGGCCGGTGGCTGTTCCAGTGGAGGCGGGGTCTGCTGCTGCTGTCGCCCAACCTTAGCGACCATCTCCAGCATGGGCTGCAACGCCGTCTTGGTGGCGGCGGGATCTTTGGTAGTCTCGGCGGGGAGGCCGAACGTCTGACCCAGCTCGGCAAGGCCGGTGTCTGGGGGCAACTGCAGACCCGGTGGAGTTGATAATGGGGATGAGGGGGTGGTGGGTGGCGGGGGTGGTGTGCCGATGATGTCCGCAACAGTCGGTGCGGGTGGGTCAACGGTTGGGGGTACAACGGGACTTACGTTCGGAACTTGTGACATAATATGCCCTCAAGATGTTACAGCGGGAAAACAAAACAAACTTAGTGAAGTACAGTGAGATTAGCTAACGCGATGTCGGTTTCTGTGACACCATCACCGACACCCCCGGCACCATCCCCAACGATCTTCCCAAGGCGAATTACTAGCCGATGAGGAAACATAGCGTATGCCCCACCAGCGGCGACAAAGGCTGTGAACGTGTAGGTCTTCTCCGTCCCCTCAATATCCTCGATGACCAGGAGACCAGGGGCGTGAACGTCGATTGCAAGAACCGTTTTATCAGTGTAGTCGGAATCGTATGCTGACGTGACAGCGGTCAGCATCTCAGAACTATCAAGAGGCATGGGATTTTCTCAAAAATGATGTGTTAATGGAGAACATTAATGTCCGTCAAGGCGATATCAGAGCCACCGAGCAGCGTCCCGTTGCCTACGTTACCGGCACCGTCACCGACGATCTTCTTGGCTTTAATGTAGACGCGGTTCGGGAAAGTTGTATACGCCCCACCAGCGGCAACGAAGGCGGCGAATGTATACATCGCTTGTGTACCTTCGCTGTCCTCGACAACCAGAACCCCGGCGTCTAAGATATCAATGGCAAGGACAGTCTCCGGTATGACAGCATCATACGCAAGGGTTGACTGGACGTAGGTCAGAGTTTCAGTTCGTTTTAGTGGTGGCATCGGGCTTACTCAAGGTTTTGGGGGTGTACGCTTTTAATTTCCGTAAGCTGTTGGTGCGGAAAAGAATATTCTTATCCCTACTCACGACAAAGAAAGTGGGAATCCGCGTGACGTTAAACAGCTGTGCGTAGTTGTAATAGGAATCGAAGTTCAGTAGGACGATAAAGTATTTCCCCGACCTGTGCATGCGGGCCAGCTCGGGTTTAGCTTGGACACATGCGGGACACCACCCGGCACCCCAGGCTAAAACCAGGATCGGGTCAGGCGTGACCCCGGCACCGAGAGGGGCCGTCGCGAGTGGAAGGACACGCCCCTCTCGGGCACAGAGATTATTTGCGAGAACGGCGACGACGAAGCAAACCGCCACCACCATTCTTGTCAAGTTTGCTTGCCAGTATTTCATTAAAGTTACTCTTCTGTGAAAACAAACCAAGAACCATCTTAAACAGCATGTCACTGCCACCGAACTGGGCACCACCAAAGATCGCGAAGGCTGCGATTGCAATCTTTATGATATCACTAAAATCCCCCTCCCCCTGGAACAACTTCTGCAGGGAGCCAAATGCTCCCGTGATCATGTCCAACGGATTCTCGGATTCTGGAGGGGTGACAACAGGTGTATCTACAACGGGAGGGGTAACTACCACCGGAGGAGTCACCGTCACAGGCGGGGCAACGGCACTAGGGGGGACAACGGGTTGCGGGAACACGAAATCAATCGGAGGATCTGCCAACTCGGGGGCCGTGTCCTCATTGTATGGCTGTGTACGGGGTGGGGCATTAGGTGTGAATCGTTCAAACAGTCGGGGACGCACCAACTGCGTCTCGGTGTCATCAAAGGTCACATCGGCGGTTGCTATGAAATCGTATTGTGCGTCCATCGCAAGATACGTTCCGATCCCACCAGCCCACAGGCCGGCAAGGAGGAAGCCAAGCAAAAATCGTGTACGAGGTTTGGGTCGTGTCTTGTCATTCATTGGATTGTTTCTCTAAAGCGGTTTTAATGTTGGTGAATTCTTTCCTGACTTCGTCGCGGAATGCTATAAATTGGGTCTCCAGTCGAACAAACTGTACGGGCGTTACAACACATGAAAATTTAAGAACAAGGACAGCTAAAGGGACCGAAGCGGCGAGGAGACTGATAGCAATCTCAATGTTCATCGGCCTCTCCCGGCTCTATGTGTATGAACATCTCGGGGGGCAGGAGATACTCCCAAAAAATATACATCTCGAATTCGTCCCAGTCCTCGGGGACAACGACCTGTTCGGCAGGGGCGGCGGCGGAAAGCTGAAGCGTAGTCTCGGGTGCGTCCATCACCCAACCAGCCTCCGCGTGTGTCTGGGCGTAGTTACGGAGAAAGTACATCATGTCAGTGCCAGAGGTACTCAAGCCCCAGCTCCGACCGTAGCGTGTGATGACCCCAATTACGTTCCCGTACTGGTCAAGGGTCGCACCTCCCGACATCCCAGGGATCGGGCGGCAGTCATAGCGTAGCTCGTCGGAGGAGATACTAATTATCTCTCCCCGCTGCCACCCTAAGACACCAGTCATTCCAGGGAACCCAATATTAGTGATCGGCCCACTCTTCGTGCGACTCGGCATAGTGACGGGCACCGGCAGCAGACCCAAAGGACGAGGCACCACACACAGGGCGATGTCCAAACCCTTCTCGCCAATCGCCACCACTGCTCCAGCCCCCTCCTCGCCAGTCGCAGCCCAATTCACTTTAACCTTGTCCCCCACCCGTTCCGCCACATGCTGGCAAGTCAACAGGAGAGCCTTGTCATCGGACACCGCTATCAGGGTGGCACTGCCCCCACCCCTATCAACGCGAATCTCGCAGACGGAGTCATAGGGATACCCCGCAAACAACAGGGTGCTGGGTATGATCAGAAACAGTGCAAGTATGAATCGTTTAATCACTTGATTCGGACCCTCTTTTTATAGATGTGGCGGCGGTTCAGGTATCGAACCAGTGAATTAGGAGACTGACTACTTACATTCTTTATAGCAGCTATTTTCACCCCAGTCAACACCTGGGCGACCAATTCACTGCAAAAAAGTTCCGAAATCTCCTGCTTTCGTAGGATACCCCGGAGAATTCGGAGGAAAAATCCGGCACTGCGGACAGCCCCCCGCATATCATACGGCGTACCGAGGTAAGATAGGAGGAGAAAACGCAGGCATTTTAACCGGGTGGGGGAGAGGGTGGAGGCCAAAGGGTACCGCCAAACCTTCCCGTCTCGCCGGCTCAGGTCACCAAGGGGGTGGGCCTGAACCCCCGCGATCGGCTGCTTCATTATCGCACAGGGTTTATCCCCGTTCAGAGTGGTGGACTCAAAGATGTACTGTCGACCGTGCCAGGTACCGATGATTCCGATATGAGATAGTCCGCGACGGGGAAGTCCGTATGTACCGATATTGATGGCGTCCGCGACTATACCAGATCCGCTGAATCCGATAATGTCGCCGTCGTTCCAATCAGCAATCCACGGTGGTCCTCGTCTGGCACTCATCCCTCCATCCTACCATGCCCGTGGTACGCTGTCTACAGGGCTTGATGCTGTTGGATCAGGTGTTCCAGCCGGAGGTTATGCCACACGACAAACGCCCGGAGCTGCTCGAAGTGACTGTACCGAGAGTCACGCATCAGGACCGCTCGTAGCAAGGCATTACTGTAGCCCCTAAACTGGATCGCCAGGCGTTCCCTCTGCCGATCTATCCGCCCCTCAGTGACCTGGTAGCACAGGGCGTTCGCAGCGGCGGTCGCTTCATCCAAAATATACAGTGGTTCGTTGTTCCACCATCGCTGCTGGTCGATCAGGTAAGTCTGGTAAGAGTTACCCTGCTGCCGGGGTGGTATTATTCGAGAGACATCAGCCAGCTTGATCGCCGGCTCCGGTAGCCAGATGGATAGCCCGCCCAAGACATAGAAACCATTCGCTGGTCGACCGTAGTGTCGGCTTGCATGGGACCGCATGCGGGCGTTCACATAATGTGTCAACTCGTGTACCCAGTTGCCGGGGTCAGAACGATTCGTCATACCGTGCGATGCTGAGTCGGCCATTCGCTCCAGGTCATCGACCACAGGACCGAAACCTGTCGTGATGTTCGGCCGGTAGTATTTGTATCTGATCAAGTCGCCGGGCTCGGCACCTGTTACGGGAGATACGAGCCACAGGAGAGAGATGAGAAGAATCACTATGACCAGCGTGCGAAAAAAAACATCTATGATAAAGTCTACGACCTTCATGACTTAACCTCCGAGTTGACAATGGGGTCCAGTGGGTTGGGGTACTGGTCGATGATGTCAGAGGCTTTCTGATTCAAGTCTGTCAGAAAGCCAACCGTATACGGCGGTCTGTCATCGACAACCTTCCCCCGCATCTGGGCATCGCGTAGGACGTGGAGACTGCTCAGGGCTTTTGTTACGTGAGAGAGACCGGAGTCCGGGTCAATATCCTCACCCTCCCACCACTGCATGAGATGTCGCATGGTGGCATCGAAGTATACACTGCTCCGAATACCAGCCTCTCGCCAATTGTGCCGACCGTACTTCCGGGCACCCTCCAGCATCGCGGTACCCATCTCTGCCACAACCGGCATCGACAGTGTTGAGAGTGGGGCCTTACGGACGCCCACCGCATCCTTCGGGTTCGTGTCCTTAGTGGTTTTAGTAGCCAGGGCTGTCGGACTTAGGCCAAGAAAGTGATCCTGTACTTCCTTCCGCTGCTCGCTTTTGGAGGGCATTGATACGAATTTCCTTCCAGCTTGTAAGGCGGTCACGAACGTAGAGAACGGCATCCAAAGCAGCTCGTCGCTGTGCGTTCCACGGTTGTGGGAAAGTTAAAGCGTATCCACCCGCTTTACGAAACTTCTTAATGTTCTCGTCATAGTCGTCGATCAGTATCCGAGAGTCCCTCGCCAGAAGCTGCTTCTCACTACCGACGATCAACTTGATAGGGTCGACAACGTGGGGCTGGAGATACTTATCGATCCAGATCTTCTTCGCGGCGTACCCATACCTTGTGCCGCATCCGGGGGCCGACATGAAGATGAAGTCATCCGTCTGACTGATCAGCTCCAACAACTCCAGTGCCCACGGATAGGGTAGGACCATCTCTTCGTAGAAGGCGTCCCCCTGATCTATGATGGGCTTCCAGAATTGCTCCGGGGTCAGCCCCCAATCAGAGAAGTAGTTCCACTTCTTAATCGGAGCTGTAGATCTCCCGTGTATAGTGGCAGAGGCGTCTGCGAAGTTAGCGAACACCCCATCCATATCCGCGATGATCATAGGTTACTCCCGTCTGGTCACTTAGTCAAACCGGCGTCCAACAGGTGGTGGAGCAGGCTCCGCCCCTCGATAATTGGAATAGTCAGATGGAGAAACGTCCCGTCAGACTCGACGACTTGAATGCCGTACCCGTGTGCCCAGTTGCTCACTTTGGTGTCGCCGTACAGGGGGTGAAGCTGACTCAAGCAGCCAACACTCCAAGCCCCAACCACACCGTCAATCGTCTCTTTGACGTGGGATGAAATTCGATGGGTATGCCCGAAAACTACGTTGTACCCAAGGTCGTCGAGTGTCTGTTTCGCGGCATGGACGCCGCACCTGGTACCGTGATGGAACAGGCACTTGCCAAGACGGATCGTTCCCTTCTTGCGAAGATTGTGGTAGCACTTGCCACGTTCGACAATCTGAATACCTCGCTTCTCCAGGCTCAGCACACTACCCGTGCCAAACATTCGGAAGAAATATTCCGCGTCCTTCGGATGGCGGAGCGTCTCTTTAACGATCCACTTCTCAATGCGGGCCTCATGGTTCCCGATGATGTACCAGTCCTCGACCGGGCCGGTTCGTTTCTGGGTTTGGTCGAGAAATTCATTCGCGGCAGCCACATCCTCGGCAAAACTGAACGAGCATTCAGGGACAAACCCAAGGACATGATGTTGCGCCAGAAATCCACCGCAGTCAATATGATCCCCGAGGCGAACAACCTGAGTTGGCCTGAGCATCTCCAGATCCTGAAGGAATGCCGACGCAGCAACGGGGTCGACGTGGGCACCGTGTGTGTCTGGAATGATGACGCGGGTAAAAGTTTTCTTACCTTTCTTTTTTGCACGACTGAGTTTGAGCGTGAACTTCGCCTTCCGCATATCGTCGATCTGCTGCTGCTGCTTATCAATGATACTCTGGAGACGTTTAATTTCACCGGTCGGTTTCGTCTGCGAAAGTACGTCATCTATTTTGGCCATATTGGTTGTCCCGCTTTCAGGGCTTTGATGTGGCGTCGTAAGGTACCCTCACCTACGTTGATCCCGTAGGTATCCAGAAAGAATACCCGCAGGTCTCCCAGTGCCGGCATGCATTTTCCCTCGCCGATCTTCTCAATCAGTCGCATGAGATCCTGCTTGTAGCTGGCAAGCTGCCCCGCACTGTACCGGAGAGTCAACGGTAACGCGGTGTTTTCCTTCTTCATCAAGTCGTCAAGTTTATCACTCATATCAAACCTTCCCTCGCATGTTTTTTGAGGTTGTTAAGAAACTCTTGTTGCGTCTGCCCCTTACATTCTACTCTACCCCTGATGGCGAAGTCAACTGTTTTCCGTGTTAAAAGACGGTGTATTCGTATCTGTGAATGTATCGTCCCCTGTCGATATAGCCGGCGAAAACTCTGATCGTAGGTCTCGGCCCTATCGTTAAGCCCATAATAAATCATGTCGGCCCCGCACCCCTGCATATTGAGTCCATGACTAATTGCCTGGTTCTGTGCCAACAGTACGTGGACCTTGCCCGCGTTCCAATCGTTGATGGTTTTCTCATCCGTCTTCTTAGTGGCACCGCTCATCACCGGGGCCTTGGGAAACTTAGTCAAGAGAGCCAACCTGTCGTGGTCGAACTGATAAAAAATAACAACCGGCTTCCCACCTAACTCGTCGACCAAGTCAACCGCCGCCTCTAACTTCGCCGTGTGAACGAGGTGAACAACCCTATCATCATCATACATCTGACCGTTTGCGAACTGTCGCATCTTCATGTACGCGGAGGCTGCGTTCTGTGCCAGGATGTCCCCCGTCTCCAGCTGG
>Ga0255055_10001963_pt1 | contig 14625 bp, 17 predicted proteins | sample JV7_2_27_MG_FD_188633 | JGI IMG/M metagenome (GOLD analysis project Ga0255055, IMG submission 188633) | Seawater microbial communities from Jervis Inlet, British Columbia, Canada - JV7_2_27 | ecosystem: Environmental > Aquatic > Marine > Inlet | place: Canada: British Columbia | collected...
GGCGCATGATACGTCCAAGAAAGCTGGTCGACAATTTCTCCAGTTTATACATGGGAGGGCTGGAAATAAATGTTGCCACCCGGTTGATGAAGCATTGATTGGCAATGTGAAAGGCCATTTCCGACACAGCCAGCGGCGTAAAACCAAGACTGATCAATTTATCGCGGTCGGCCTTAGGGGGGCGTGGGTTAGACCGAGCCAGGCTGCGGCAAAACTGGATGAAAATGCGATCCTTTTCGTCCATTTCGGCCAGTTGCATTTCCCTTTCAATATTACTAATCATCTTTTCCGAATACCCGAACAGCCGCATCTGCGACCTGGCCATACCATAGCAGAAACGGCATGCGTTTTCCTGGGCAGTAACCAGCGCGCCGATGTCTCCAAGATGCTTTGGGAATTCCGTTACCGAATAGCGCGGCCATTTCAAACAGGCCTTTCGCAACCAGGGGCTTCTTGAAACGCGCGTCATCAGGTCGGGAACCATTCCCATGTCAGCCTTCACCTCAGCTTCCCATTCGGGGTCTTGAACGATGGGCAGCATCGGTTCTCCCCATTCGATGTCATTGATCAATTGAGCCATTTGAGTTGTTTAACAGGTATCGAATTTACTCGAAGTTAAATAAATCCTGGGTTTGCCGAATCTGCGGTCCTGCTTCGCAAACAAGCTCCGAAGTTCGGATTTTCTTGATTCCTGCCTGTGCCTGCCGTCAGGCAGGCAAATACCACAAAGTGGCATTTTGTGTCAATAATTTTTCTAGCTTTTTGGCCAATAACTCAAACTTTTGAAAGATTGTGATATATTGAGAGACTGTCGGAAAAGTCCAAAAATGGCGATTTCAGTAATTTCGCATTTAATGATATCAACAACTTACAAACGTCAAAATCACAGATTTAAGGCAAAGCATCGGTCGTGGCTTGTTCCAACTGAATATCTGGCGATGTTAACCCCAGCCGAATCTTTTCCAAACAGAATTAAATTGGCGTTGATTAACCGGCCAATGCAAAATTCACCGCCGGTGACCGGCCAACCGTGCTTTTAACAGGGAATAAACGAATCGAGCCGGATGTGAAGAACTAGGAGAAAGAAATAGTTTCAGGAGGCCGGTCCGGCGCCCCTTGTCCAGGATGTGCAGCAATTGACGTTTGCTGTAGAATTTTTGATCTAGTCTACGGCGCAATCGTAGGAGCTCCTTTGCCGAACAGTGGTCCGAATAGATCTTTCCGTTAGGGGCAATGTGGTAGTCTGAGTTTTGAGCTACCAGTTCGTCCAAGCCGGAATGCGGATTGCTGCGCAACAAGCAAAGCACAAGCGTGTCCAATTCCAACTCATGAGCAAATGGCACTATCTGCATCATTTCCTCAACACTCTCTCCAATGTTGCCAAGGATGAAGTAACCGTTTAAGATCATTGGCCTGTCTCGAAGCACAGCGAAGTATTCACGAATCTTGCGGGTATTGAAACCCTTGCGCATGGAGTGCAAGGTTTTATCGTGGGCCGATTCGATACCCAGCAGCAACATTGCAAATCCCGCCAGTTCCATCTTGCGAATCACATCCGGACGCCGGGCAATCTCCAGCCGCGCGTTAATGATGTACTTCTTGCGAATACCGCTTTCAAGAATCAGATCACAAATTCGCTCGATGCGATCCATGTCATGCGTGAATACCTCATCGGTAAAAGCGACGAGCGGTGCTTTAATCTGAGCAAGCTCCTCTACGATGGACTCGGGTGAACGACCTGACCAGTTCCGTTTCTCACCCCAGGGATTGAAATTGAAGGAGCAGAAGTTGCAATTAAATGGGCAGCCGCGCGAAGCAGAAACCATGTCCAATTCCACCCCGGTGCTGATATTCTGTACTTCTACTTCATAGGTGTATCGGCGAAGGCTTCGATTGGGATAAAGCTGATCCTTTATTGCCCCCAATCTGCGGATGGGATTGTGGAAAATGCTGTTTCCCTTGCGAAAGCTAAGCCCGGCTATGTTTTCAAGCGGCACGCCCTTACAAAGGTCTTCCATCACCTCTTCCCCATCTCCGCGAACAACGGCATCAACATTCGGGCAGCTGGCGAGCCATCCTTCGGGATCCTCCGTCGCATGTCGGCCGCCTAATAGGGTAAAAATATCCGGCGGTACGGACATAATTTCCTCACGCAAGAACTCGACATGCCGTTTCCAATTGACCGAAAAACAGACCATGTCGGTTTCTGGACACAAAAAATCAGGGGTACGATTGGACTCGTAACGCAGATCGATGATATCCAATGCCCGGGCATACGGCCCGATGACCTTGCCTATGAATTCAAGACCTAATGGCGGAATAAATCGAAATTTCTTTAGGTCTTTCCGATAGGGATAAACACAAAGCACATGCTGAAACACCGATCCCTCCTTCGAATATTGAGCTAATAATCCGATTAATTTTATGCAATTGCTCAAGAAACCACTTTGGACGTGGATCTAAAAGAAGTGATTTTTAGAGAACCCCAAAATAATTCCAGTGGAATGCGCTGATAAAATGAGTAACATATATGAAAGGAATATTGCAAAACAAAACCCCACCTCTCAATTTGAGAAACAGAGTCTGGGAATTTTGCCCATTGTAACCTTCCCGCGGCGACTATCTGATCATCTGCTCAGCGCACTTCCTGGGCAGTTGCCCATGGTCGATATGGGGGTGCTTTTTTTTTGGTCCAGTCGTTGCTGCACGCAAATATAAATAAAAGGATTAATAAAACAATTACCATTTTTTCATTTTGCAGAATTTTATAATTAATTACCCGCTCCGGTGAAATGGTCTTCTGAATTTCACTGGGCAGGCTGGGCAAGCTGAGCTGTAAAGGTCAGCGCTCAAGGCTTTGATTTGTCAAATTTATATCGATTCAGAATATCAATTACCTGCCGGGCAGTTGCGGATTTTTTTATAATCTGAATTGTGATTGTTTGATAATAAGATTGCCGGTCCAACCAGCGCGTAAAATCATCACTTCTAATAATTGAATGCCAATCCGGATGGGTGGCGGCAACTTCCGCATAAACGAGCACAGCGCCGGTTAAATCGGAAGCGAACAGACCGTCGGCTTCAACAGCATGGTCGCTTGCGAACTGTTTTAAAGCGGCGGTGGTTTGCGGGCCAATGATGCCATCCGGCGGCCCCGTATCATAGCCATTTGCGATCAGCCCTCTTTGGGCCCTTTTGACTCGCTCCGGATCCTGATTGTATTTGTTCAGCGCTTCTTCAGTCAGCAGGGCGTTATAGTCAGTTTTTACTTGCGGCGCGATTTTTTGTTTATCTGTTGAAGCCAAATAGTTTTTTCCAGCCGATTCGCCGGAAGGCAATTGTTTTGCAACGGTAAATTCGCCGGACGGCTCTGCCTCAGATTCTTTTTGCAGACGAGCCGTTGAAGCCTGCTGTGAAGAAGAAGCAGGAGTCGGTTTTTCTTTCCCGGTGACAGCTGTTTGAAAGCCTTGCTGTTCGGGCTTTTTGCGATCTGAAATTTGATAAAACGCCAGGGCGCCCAAAACCACAGCAATGGCAATCAAACCATATAACAGTGTTTTTCTTTGGGGAGGCTTTCTGATTTGCGACTTTATGGTTTCTTCAGGCGCTGGCTTCTCCTGGATAGTTTCTGAAAGATATTGGCCATCCGGAACATGGCTCTCTTGATCTTCAGCAGGCGGTTTTGCCAGAAGAAAGGTTTTTACACATTTATAGGCTTCGTTTATTTCTTTTGACTTGATTTCAGCTTTGCGCCTGTAGCGCGGCAGATTTTGATAGGTTTGCGGGCGCCAAACCTCAGACAATTCTTTATAGGCCTGCTCCACCTCTTCGATCGAGGCGGACATGTCAAGCCCTAATATTTCATAATATTTTTTCATATTCACCCGGGTAAGTGTGAGTTCATTTTATTTGCGATCCGCAAGATTTTCATAAACGTCATTGATGATTTTTGCTGAAGCCTCTGACAGGGCCAGGCTCATTGCTTCGGCTAAAGCCCTGGGGTTTCTTTGTTTGCAGGGCTTGCTCATTTGATAGGTTTTCTGGAAGAGGATTTTTTTGCCCGTGTCAGGTTCGTGCTCCGCCATTAAAACAATGCTGAGCGCTAAAACTGCCTGGCAGCCACTTGCGGTGTCCGACTCCAAAAATTCATCCACGCTGCCCTCCAGCACATAGGCATATGGGAATTTGCTGCTGCGATTCAGTACGGCCTTAAAAAGCTGGGACTGCTGCATGTCCCGGGCTAAAAAATAGGTAACAGATTCTGCGGGGTTCGCGCGCCACTTGTGGTAGGTATAAGCCGCCCTCTGATATGACTTATCGCGAAAGATGATTTTATGGGTGTTATATATGGGAGCAACGCTGAACTGTTCGACCTTGATGACCTCCGCAACGGGCTGAAAGCCGCGCATCCGGGGCGGATCATATTCAAGGCTGTAATAATCAATTTTGTTGCTGGGCTGCTTAAGATCAAGGCAGGCGCTTAAAAGCAGCGCGAGACCGATCAATAAAATCCGAGTCAACGACCACCCGCACAGCGGGTGGCTTGGATTTTTCCGCCATAGGCGAGAAAAGACAGGGGCGCGAAGTGCCCCAATCGTTGCGGGTTTGGAAAACCCAATTATCTTCGTGCGTGTCATCGATAATCTCCACTTATTGATTGCCGCCATCAACATTACGGGCCTCGGGGGGTTCGCCGAACAGTAATTGTGACGGGTGGTCGGCCAGCAGTTCCATTAGCTGGTTCAGGTTTTCACTGGCCATTTCCAGGTTCTGCGCAGCGACCACCAGATGATGCATCAGCTCGGACATGGACGCATCGGTTCCGCTGACCAGCGATGTGCCCTTATTTAAGAGGATATTGGCGTTTTCCATCGCCCGGCTAAAATTATCCAAAGCGGTTTTAATCGTCTCCTCTTTGCCGATGACGATACCCTGCACCCGAGCAAGAGTGCGGCCGGCTTTGTCCAGCAGGCTATTCAGTGATTGACCCGCAGTTTCGGCTGAAGCTAAAACTTTATCCCATCTTTGGTCTGCCAGGATTTGCTCCATTTTCTCAAAAGATGAATTAATCGTTTGAGAAATGCGTTCCACATTGGCATCATCAACGCTTTGATTGATATTGTCCAGGGTCGCTTTAATTTTGCCCGAAATTTCCTCAAGGTCCAGTGCTTTTATCTGGTTCAGGATCTCATCGAAGCCGCCAATTAATCCGCTGATTTCAGATGGTTTTGAGGCGATGATCGGATACTCTGAAGGGAAACTAAGGGGGGGCGACTGATCCGGTTCGCCTTCTCTTTTTTGATCCAGTTCCACGAACATGCTTCCGGTAATTCCGACTGATTTCAACTGGGCCACAATATTCTGGTCGAGCTTCTGGCCGGATTCCAATTTTAAAATGACTTTGATTAGTTTTGAATCCGGCGCCACGCCGATGCTCTCGACGCGACCGGTAAAGACGCCCCGGTATTTTACCGGCGAATCTACATCCAGGCCCTGAACGGACTCATCGAAATAGGTTGCGTAAAACCGGCCTTTTTGCAAAAAGCGGGACATGCCCAGCCAGATGGTGACCAGTATCGCCAGGGCAATTCCAATGGCGACAAACAATCCGACGGCAAACTTTGTTTTCTGGTTGGCCATTAAAGCCCATCCTTTCCATTCGTAAGCGTATTATAATCTCAACTTCTCATTAATGTTCATGCAAGATTCAGGTATTATCTCCGGGCAGACGGTTAAAGAATTGTTTCACAAATGGATTGCGGCTTTGATCCCTTAAATATTTCGGATCGCCATCCGCAATAATACCCCGGGTGCTTTTGTGCAGCATGATCACTCGGCTGGCCACGGCAAAGATGCTCTCAAGCTCATGGGTAATAATGACCATGGTGGTTCCCAGGCTTTGATTGAGATGAATAATCAGATTGTCCAGTTCGGCTGATGTGACCGGATCCAGCCCAGCAGAAGGTTCATCAAAAAACAGGATTTTGGGATTGAGCGCCATGGCCCTTGCCAGCCCGGCTCTTTTTTTCATCCCGCCGCTGATCTCAGATGGCAAATGATTTTGATAGCCATCCAGATTTACCAGATTGAGCTTCATCTTAACCAGATGATCCACGGATCCTGCGGGCAAATCCGTGTATTCTAAAATCGGCAGGGCCAGATTTTCAGCCACCGTCATGGAGCCGAATAGGGCGGCACTCTGGTAAAGGACACCGACCTTTCTGAGTATCTGCCGCAAAGCGTCTTCATCACAGTCGGAAATGTCATCCCCATCAATGATGACTTCACCGGAGGCGGGGCGAAGAAGTCCCAGAAGGTGTTTGAGCAAAGTGCTTTTGCCGCTGCCGCTGCCCCCCAAAACAGCAAATATTTCACCTTCATAAACGTCAAATGAAATCCGATCAAGAATAATATCATCACCGTATCTGGCGACCAAATTCTTAACCTGAATGACGGCTTTTCTACTCATCAGTCCTGTCTCATCCCCAGTGACGCAGTATGACGGCGAAAACTGCATCGGCCAGTATGATTAAAAAGATACTGCTGACCACGGCCGATGTGGTCGCCTGACCTACCTCGGCAGCGCCGCCCCTGACCTGAAACCCTCTCAGGCAGCCGATCCCGGCGATCAGCAGCGCAAACGCAGCAGCTTTTAAAAATCCCCAAAAGACATCAAATAGGGTCAAGGTTTTCAACGTTTGCGCCATGTAGGCATTGGCCGTCAGATCCAACATAAATACCCCGACCACCAGACCGCCCAATATGGCGAACAGATCCGAAAACAGTGTCAGTATGGGAACCGTAATAATGGATGCGAGAATTTTGGGGACGACCAGAAAACGCGTCGGGTCAAAGCCCATGGTGAACAGGGCATCGACTTCATCGGAAATTTTCATGGTTCCGATTTCGGCCGCAAAGGCTGAACCCGACCTGCCGGCTACGATGATGGCCGTCATAATCGGCCCCAGTTCGCGGACCATGGCCAGACTGACCAGGGATGCCACATAGATGTTGGCCCCGAACTGCTGCAGCTGAACCGAAGACATAAAGGCCATGATCAACCCCAGCAAAAAGCTAATCAGGCCCACAACGGGGAGCGCATCCACGCCGACTTTTTTCATAAATGAGAAGGTGTCATCTGTTCGCAACGACCGGGGGTGCAAACAAACATGGATCAAGGATAAGCAGACAGACCCGATAAAAGTGAAAATAAAATTCAGATCTGCCGCCTGACCAAAGACACCTTCGCCCAAGCGAATAAACATGTTGGGGGGAGGTTTGCGCGTGAATGCGTCCGGCTCCCCTAATGCATCGTATTTGAGGATAGAGAGGATCTCTTTGACCCTTTGATCGGCGTTTTTTAGGTAAAGCTGTCTTTTTTGGCCGGCCATCAAATTTTTTAATTCGACCAGGACCAGCGCTCCGAAATCATCCAGATAGGTTACCTTTTCAAGATCGACGGTCAACGCAGGGGGCAGCGGGGGCTGCAAAATGGATTTTATGCCGGCAATGGTTTCGGCTGCCGTGGCAGCATCCATGCGGCCCCGGATGTGAAGCGTCACAGCCCCATCATCACCGTGTGAGACTTCATAGCGGCAGGATTGTAATTCTTCAGAGTTACTCATAACTCAAGGCTTATCAAACTGGAGTTTTTTTAAATTCTTATCATCAATACCATAGGTATCTGTCAGCGAATCCATATCCATCTGAAAGACCAGCCAGCCCATAAATGCTTTGTCTTTGTAAAGCTCAAAGGCGATCTCGATGCTTTTTTTGCCCATGGGGTGATTTTTTTCGGTCCGGTAAACAGTGAGTACTTTATGAAGTGAGTCTTCACTTCCCTGGAATTCTATGGCAGCATAACTGCTGCCGATCATGTCGCCAGCAGAGATATCTGCCTTTGTTGAATACGCGTTCACCACCTTCCTGTCTTTATCCAGCAAAACCAGGCCGGTATAAGGAATTGCGGTTGTCTGCTGAATATTAAAAAACTTTTTCATCTTTTGACTTATGGCTTCTGTGTTTTGACCGCCAAGCTGATCAGCTAGCCATGAATTGAGCAGAAGATAATCTTTGGTCAGAAGGTTCCCGAGTTCCTTTTGTCTTAAATCTACGGCCTGGTGGCCTTTTGAAAAGTATGGATAGCCCAGGAAAATCGTTGCTGTCAAAAGGCCGATTAAGATAAATGCTGAGATAAGCCAAAAAAAAGCGCGCTTATATTTTTTCTCCAATTTTTTTGTAGCGGTCACATCGCGTCCCAAAGAGAGGACACCCTGAAAGTTTTGGTGGCCGTCGTAGAGCACGGTGAAGCTTGTCGAGATACAGCGTATGCCTTTCCGGGGGTGTTTGATATCAAAAACTTTTTCTCTGGCTGAATATCGAGCTTGAACCTCTTTTAAAAATTTTTTGTATTCGTCCGGTTTTGCGTAGATTTCATCGACATTGGTGTCGCGCATGCGGGGCCAGTCACGTCCATATAGTCTTTCAGCAGCAGAATTCCAGACAAGGATGCGGCCCTCCTTATCTGTCATAATAACGGCGTCGGGCAATTGATCGCATACTTCCTTTAAGCCATAAAGCATTTGGGTTGCTTCACTCAGCCATTGTGATAAATGCCGGATGATCTCCGGCCCCGCAGTTGGGCATTCTTCCAGAAAGAGCGTGATCTTTTCTTTGGGAATGCAAATAACCTCCACCTTGGTCTTTGCTTTAACAGAGGCGGTTCGCCTGTCCCCTAAGAAAAAGGACACCTCTCCGAAGACAGAACCTTCCTCTGTGATGTCCCTTATTTTCTTGTTTCCCTTGAAAATTTCAACCTGGCCGGCCACCAAAATGTAAAGGTCTTGCGAATCATCACCTTCTAAAAAAATTGTCTGACCTGAAGTAAAAGTGATGAGGTATTTGGCTAAATCAGGATTGCTGAGAATTTCATCTATTTTGAGGCATTCCATATCGTAGCAATGTAGTCCAATGCTGTTGGGCAGTCAATTTAAAACCTGAATCCTACATGAAAATTAAAGAGAATATGAAAGCCTCTGACTCGTGCAAAATTCAGGTAAAAACTTTGAGCACACGCCCTGGTGGAATTCGCCAGAGGCGGATGAATCCTCCAGTCGCGGATAAATCTCTTCATAAAATAGGGATTCGTTAGGCTATATTCAACCGGGCAAGCTGAGTGCGGGGTTGGCACCAGAAGTATCGGTTAACACGGTTTATTGCTCCGGTTAAATCCGCTTCGCTCGGTTTCTACGAAACATTTAACTGGGTAAAGGTTGGTTGGGTTAAATAAATAAGCTTCAAGAAGATACCGAGCGGCTCTGCGAGCCTTTAGGAGAGTTTCTCCGGGACTTGAGGAGCTCGTTTGCGTGAGGAGGGTCCCGCTGGGTCCGGACGTTAAACTGGCGCTTAAGCTAAAGCGCTCAAAATGCCACGGGGGACAGGTCCGTCTTCGCTAAAACTTCGATTGGCAATTCAATATCACAACTTTTCGGCTGCCTCTCAAAGTTTGTATATGTTGGATACAACAGCTTAATTAATAATAGTCCTTTACGACAATTGAAAAAGCAAAATCTGGTTCGTAAACGGACAACCCGAATGAGAATCCGCCATGCGAATGGTGTCTTTTATAATGATGGGAATATTGATGTCCGTAATATTCTCTATGGCGATAATGCTTTTTATAATGATGCCTGGGACTGTACCGATGATGTCGGTAGCTATTGTAATGTTTCCCATGCCAGCCAGGATGATGACCGTATCGTAATCAGATATTGAGAATATACAAGTTAAGCGTTTACTTGTGATATGATATTTGATTTAGATAAAATCAGTCCTTTTTACGTACCTTCTGAACAAGAGAAAATACAATCAGAATAAAGATAAAAACAACTGTGTAGGTTAAAAGGATTGGTGAGTTTTCCTCCATGACAGGAAATTAACGCTCCCCAGAAACTCCCAAAAATCATACCGTTAGCCGCCGTCACTAAAAATGCCGGCAGGGGAGCCACGATCGCCTGAGCAGTCATCAGTAATACACTCATCAAGGGTGCGGCAACTCCCCAAGAACGAATCAGCTTGATTATTTGATCCAAATCTCCGGCAATCAAAATTGCACAGGTTTTTTCAAAATGGTGATGAATAGTAAAAAAAATGATAAGAAACAACAAAAGGATAATCGCAAAAAAAACATGATGAGAAATCCTATGGTTGCCTGTTTTGGCATACACTAAACCGATAATAAGAATTCCCAGAAACAAGAGAACTAAACTGTAAATACCCATCATCACCTTCCTTCACCTAATCTTATTCTAACAGAATGTCTCTGAGCCGCAATAGTATTGATGGCAGCCGTGATTGCGACGACTAGCATTTCTTTCAGCGGTCTTGTATGTTCCTTGTTTAGTGCGGCTCTTTCGCGAAAGAATGAAATTATTTTTTTGTCTTTTTACCGGAGGAAGCTTTAGGCTCTTTTACATAACCAATTTTTCGCTCAAGTTTCTCATCCTCTTCTAATAGTTGCTTTATGGCTTCGAAAACAATTTGAAATTGTTCATCATACCTTCGTTCCATGGCAGCGATTTTTCGCTTTAAATCTTCGTGACCGATGTGCATTTGTCGTAGGTTGATAAACACCCGTTGTGATCTTAAATTTATTTAGCGGTAGACATTGCGGCGGTGACCGACTTTGACAACCCAGACGGTGAGTTGATCGTCCTTGATTGAGTAAACAATACGGTAATTCCTCTGCCGGATGCGATAACGCTCCTGGTCGGAGAGCTTTTCACATCCCGGCGGACGTGGATTTTCCTTTAGTGATTCAATACGCTTGATGATGCGCTGCAGATCCTTTTTGGGGATCGGGTTGAGGTCTTTTATTGCGGAGCGTTTAAAAAGTATTTTATATTCGGCCATTGCGCTTGAGCTCTTTTAATACATCTTCAAATGAAACCAGCGGTTCCTTTGCACGTTCTTCAAATGCAGCCAGGTCTTCTGCGTCCTCAGCCAGTACCAGCTTGACCGCATTATTAACAATTTCAGAAACCGAACTTGATGTTTCAGCTGCCTTCATTCGCAAGGCGCGATGGAGCTCAGAATCCATATAAATAGTTGCTCGTTTTGTTCCAGTTGCCATGGTTTGCCTCCCAAAAAGGTTTTAACGCTATAACAATATAACGTTATAGCGTTAAAACGTCAAGAGGGTGATTAACTAACTGCCGGCTCTGCTGGCTTTTTTATCAGCCACTTTTCCGGTTGATTCATCATTTTCACGAGCTGCCCCATGATTTGGTCATAGGCTGAGTCCAGATCCTTGCAGGCATCTTCATCCAGGTATTTGCATTGTCTTGCAAATTCAACCCATACCTGTGTTTCGCAGGCCTCACCTTCGGAATCGTTCAATTTAGCAATAAAAGGTGTTTTAAATCGCCTTTTTCGCCAGGCGCGGGTTATATTAGAACAAACGGATCGTGAAGAGCGCCGTATTTGATCGGTCAAAGAATATTTTTCCTCCGGTGGAAATTTCTCGGTCAACTGAAAAATTTTCATGGCGGCAGTCATTGCATTCTGAAAAACCCTCAAATCTTTATAGCTGCTTATTTTATCAGGCATTTTCTATCCTCCTTTTCAATTAAAAAGCGATTTATTGTTTGCAGGTTTAATTCCTGACTGTGAGTTTAATTTGGGTCGGCACAGCCCGTCCGCCGTCGCGAAGCTATGGCGCGATAAACCCGTCTCCACTCTGGAGAGCTACGACGCGCAATGCTCGCTTTGTCTTGCGGTCTTGCTTGGCGGGCGTGGTGGCCGACCCTGCTATGGTTTTACTTTCAGCTTTCAGTTCTCTATTCGACGCGGATCCTATCCTTGTTTTTTTCAAATGTTTTCTGACCGATTCGCGGGACCTGTGTTAAATCTTCCGGATTTTTAAATGGGCCGTTTTTTTCGCGAAACTTAATGATGTTAGCTGCATGGTTAGAACCGATGCCCTTTAATTGCGTCAGTTCTTCGGCGGAAGCGGTGTTAATGTTGATTTTTGTTGCATCCGCGGCAACAGTGTTTATGACGCTAACCCAGCCAACCAAAACCACCACAAGCACTGCAATAAAAATTTTACGATTTACCATTTTTTCCTCCTTTCAAATTAGTTGTTAATGCCGCACATCCGTGCAATACGGCAAGGGGTGAAAATCGCTGGCAAAAATTTTTACACGTATGTCAATAAAAACTTGCCAACAAAGCAAAATTATATTAAGTAAAGAAATAAATTAAAGGTGCCTTCATGTGAGCTTGTAATATGTCAATTTCAATTTGTCAACTAAAATTTGCACTAAAAGCAAAAAATATTTGCATTACATCTCAATGTGTTTTCGGATAAATCTGGAGCCAGAACATGGAAAAAGAAGAAAAATTAAATGAAAAAGGAAGCTTAAGTGATTCATTAAGCGAAACGGAAGAGATTATCGGCCGGCTGAAAGAAGCCCTGGGTGTTAAATCCGATGGACAGCTGGCCAATAATTTGGGAATATCAAGGCAAAATATTGGTGCCGCCAGAAAACGGGATGACGTTCCTCCGGGGTGGATATATAAAGTGGCCGAGTTGACCAGTTGTTCCATGGATTGGCTTCGTTTTGGGCATGGCCCTAAAGTACGCGTGGAGTATACTGCAGCGGAATCCCCTCCGAAGGACCGGCTGGCCAGTCAGGAATCTGCCTATAAACTTCAGGTCAGCTGGAAGCCCAGACCGGTTAATGAATTGCAACAGGATGAGGATATTTCCGGTTTTGGTGCTGCCGTTGAGATGTTGGCGAAAATTTACAGTTCAGAGGATAAACTGCTAATTAGTACGATCAACGCAAATATCCGTGCTTTTTGCGAGGCCATTGACCACAAGCATCGTGATCAAAACTCAACCAAAGAACTGGCCAGTTTAAAAAAACGGCTGACCACGATTGAAAAAAAACTTCAGCAGACCTAACCCTTTTCATCCTTGACACCCTATCGCATATCTCCTAACCTCCGTTTCGAATGACTGTGTCATCGTTTGAAATTTAAGCGGAAAGGATACTCTATGTGGAGTTTTCTTGACAAGATACCCTATTCAATCCTCATCATTGCCACCATCTTTTTGCTGCTGGCACCCTTCCGTCCGATGCCGCATGTTGTTGAAAAATTCATCATGCTTAAAAACGGCACCCTGTCCCGACCCATAGACATATTTGACCTGTTCTATCATTTGATCCCCACCATTTTGCTTGCCTTAAAAATTTTCAGAAATTTCAATAAATAAGTTGCGGTCACGTAATCCGGGTTTTGTATATACCGGGGGATGAATCCGGGATTTCCCAGGCGCCAACGGTTTTTTTATAGTATTCAGTAGCTTCCACTGCGCCGACAACCGCGTATCCATAGCCCTTCAGTTTCATGTCGAGCAAACATGCGATCATCAATGCCTTACCCGTTTCCCTATAACGATTCGATTTTTCAACCCCAATGGGGCCGAAGAATCCTAATCCAGTGGCATCGTAGCAGGCGAAACCGATAATCACTGTGTCCTTCACGGCCACAAAACAGGTCTGGGGTTTATTGGAGATGGCCACATCGGTTTCGCTGGCCCAGCCGGCGCCGAATTGGTCTGATACCCAATTCACAATGGTGTGTTTTTCGGGCCCAATGGGTTTGCGAATGGTAATCCCGAGTTTTTTCTGCTCCGCTAAAAAGCGCCAATCATCTTCAATTTCATATAATTTAATTAACATATCCGGCATCGTTCATCCCTCCGTCCCGCATTGAGACATTGTGGAAAAATAGATACGGTCTCTGGCAACTATTTTTATATATTCTCGCGGCATTGTCAAAATGTTAGGCACGATCGGCGCCAGTATAGAAGGCCTGTGTCGAATAGAGTAGGAGGCAGCAGTCGGAGGCGCTAAGCTTACTTGCCTTTGTTGATCAGGCGATAGCGGCGGTTTGAAACGGTTTCAGGCTGCCGCTTTTTTTATTTGACCTGACCTATACTTGACTTGACGGAATGGGAGCGCAAGTTAAAACATCGCTTGACAGTTCGGTATCACAACTTTGTACGAGGTCACGAGACCGTTATCTAATGACCTGAAAGGAGGTTATCATATCAGTTGCCCTTTTGGATATGTGTGCAGCCCATAATGCTGTGTTTCCAGCGGGTGCAAGTCCCGTCCTGGCAATTGTCTGTTCACCCAGGTAGCGATATCCGACTCGTAGGAGGGTGACCGAATACGGGAAAGCTCGGATGTAAAAGTACCCGGACCCTCGCGAAAGCAGAGGGGGCCATCTCGGGTGGGGCGAACAATTCTACAGGCCGTAGCATAAAGTGAACATTGCAGCCTCGTGACAAAAGCTGTCCTCTGGGAAACCAGTGGAAGATGGTGTGGGCAGAGTAGCGAGTGCCGAGCCTCTACATATTGGGTGAAGGCTGATACGCTTTGTGAAGTAACAGACAGATGCAACGGAGCGGCTCGCCGGGGTATGGATGGCGGCATGTAGGGAAGGAATCACAGAGTAAATTGGGGAAGGTCTGATGTACAGTCAGGATCTATCCTTGAATGACAAAGACTTTCCGTATAAGCCTGGACAAGGTGAAGTCGGAAAGAGTCC
>Ga0255055_10001964_pt1 | contig 14624 bp, 12 predicted proteins | sample JV7_2_27_MG_FD_188633 | JGI IMG/M metagenome (GOLD analysis project Ga0255055, IMG submission 188633) | Seawater microbial communities from Jervis Inlet, British Columbia, Canada - JV7_2_27 | ecosystem: Environmental > Aquatic > Marine > Inlet | place: Canada: British Columbia | collected...
CCTTTTCATCAACCTTGGTCACCTGGAATGAACCATCTCTCCTGATGGTCAGTATGTCGTCTATATCAGAACAGTCACAGACCAATTCGTCTTTCTTCAGGGAGGTGCCGAAGAATCCCTCTTTCCAGTTCACATATAGTTTCTGGTTGGCAGCTACCACCTTGGTTGCCACAATGGTGTCAAAATACCGGATCTCGGTGCGCCTTTCTTTACCCTTACCGAATTTCTTCTTTATCTGCTTATAGTAATTGATGGTATAGGGGATGATATTGCTCAGGTGATTCTTCACCTCTTCGATCTCTTCTTCAACGCCTTTTATATGGTCATCGGCCTTGAATGAATCAAATTTCGAAATCCTTTTAATCCTTATCTCGGTCAGTTTAACGATATCGTCATGGGTGACTTCCCTGCGCAGCAGTTTCTTATAGGGGTCGAGTCCCTTGTCAATGGTCTCAACAATTGACTCCCATGTTTCACATTCTTCAATATCCCGGTAGATCCTCTTTTCAATAAAGATCTTTTCCAGGGATGAAAAATGCCAGTCTGCCTCAAGTTCATTCAGCCTGATCTCCAACTCAAGCTTCAGGAGGGCAACTGTGTTGTCCACAGAACGCAGCAACATCTCCCTGACACCCATAAATACAGGTTTCTCCTCTTCTATTATGCAGGAATTCGGAGAAATGGAGACCTCGCAATCGGTAAAAGCATAGAGAGCATCAAGGGTTTTGTCAGAAGATATTCCAGAGGCCAGTTGAACGATTATCTCCACATTGGCTGCCGTATTATCGTCGATCTTCTTGATCTTTATCTTTCCCTTTTCGTTGGCCTTTACAATAGATTCGATCAGGGTCATGGTGGTCTTGCCAAAGGGGACTTCTGTGATGACCAGGTGTTTCTTGTCGAGTTTCTCAATCCTTGCCCGTACTTTTACAGCCCCTCCACGGATCCCATCATTGTACCTGGAAAAATCGGCCATCCCCCCGGTTGGGAAATCCGGCAGGATCTCGAACTCATTTCCTTTCAGATAAAGAATACTGGCATCGATCAATTCAATGAAATTATGGGGCAGGATCTTGGATGCAAGTCCCACAGCAATCCCTTCCACCCCCTGGTTCAGGAGGAGTGGAAATTTCACGGGAAGGGTTACAGGCTCCTTGTTGCGGCCATCATAGGATAGTTTCCACTCGGTCGTCTTAGGGTTGAAAACCACCTCCAAAGCAAATTTTGAAAGCCTTGCTTCTATATAACGTGGAGCAGCAGAGCCATCTCCGGTCAGGATATTTCCCCAGTTCCCCTGGGTATCCACGAGCAAGTCTTTTTGTCCCAATTGAACCAGGGCATCACCGATCGAAGCATCTCCATGGGGATGGAATTGCATGGTATGCCCGATGATGTTAGCCACCTTATTGTACCTCCCGTCATCCAGTCTTTTCATGGAATGCATAATGCGGCGCTGCACAGGTTTTAGTCCGTCATTAAGATGAGGCACCGCCCTTTCGAGGATCACATAGGAGGCATAATCCAGGAACCAGTCCTGGTACATACCTGAGAGGTGGACAACCGTATGCAGGTCATCCGAATCAGATGGAACTTCTTCCTTCGGTGCGCTTGAACCCTCGTCCTTGGACTCTTCAGTATTCTCTATATTTTCCAGTTCCTCTATACTCATAGGTATCTAACGAAAACAATCTTGGGGAATTGTAGATCAGGCCTCAACAAGGTCTTCTTCAACACGCAGGTTATCAATGATGAAGTTTTGTCGTTCAGGGGTGTTTTTCCCCATATAAAATGCCAGTAAATCAGCCACTGCATCACTTCTGCTAAGGGATACAGGATCCAGCCTTATTTTCTTTCCTATAAAATTCTTAAACTCATCCGGAGAGATCTCTCCCAGCCCCTTGAACCTGGTGATCTCAGGATTACCACCAAGTTTTGAAATAGCTGATATTTTCTGCTCCTCTGAATAGCAATAATGTGTTTTTTTCTTATTCCTGACCCTGAAAAGGGGTGTCTGTAAAATGTACAGATGTCCCTTGCGGACAAGGTTGGGAAAAAATTGTAAAAAGAAGGTGATCAGCAGCAAACGGATATGCATCCCATCAACATCTGCATCAGTGGCAATCACCACGTTATTATACCGCAGGTTATCCAATCCCTCTTCAATATTCAGGGCAGATTGAAGGAGATTGAACTCCTCATTCTCATATACGATCTTCTTGGTAAGTCCATAGGTATTCAGGGGTTTCCCCTTCAGGCTAAAAACTGCCTGGGTTGCTACGTCCCGTGATTTGGTGATGGAACCACTGGCTGAATCTCCCTCCGTGATAAAAATGGTCGTCTCCATCCTGCGGTCATGGTTGGTATTATAATGGGCCTTACAGTCCCTCAGCTTCTTATTATGCAGGCTTGCTTTCTTGGCCCTTTCCCTGGCCAGCTTCTTGATGCCTGAAATCGCCTTACGCTCTTTCTCAGATTCCATGATCTTCCTGAGCAGGATCTCGGCCGTCTCGGAATGCTTATGCAGGTAATCATCCAGGTCCTTTTTGAGAAAATCAGTAATGTAATTCCTCACACTGGGTCCTTTCGGTCCCATGTCCTTAGATCCCAGCTTGGTTTTCGTCTGCGATTCAAAAATCGGCTCTTCAATCTTAATGCTAAGCGCTACAATGATAGATTGGCGAATATCAGAGGGATCAAAGTCCTTTTTGTAGAATTCCCGAATAGTTCTTACTATGGCTTCCTTGAATGCCACCAGGTGCGTCCCTCCCTGGGTGGTATGCTGGCCGTTGACAAAGGGAAAGTACTCATCAGTATACTGGTTGCCATGTGTCATGGCCAGTTCAATATCACCATTCCTGAGGTGAATGATGGGATAGAGCCCTTCATTATCCATATTCTCATTCAGCAGGTCCAGCAAACCATTCTTTGACTGGTACTTCACCCCGTTCAGGATGATGGTCAGTCCCGCGTTGAGATAAATATAATTCTTGATAAGGACCTCCATGTATTCCAGGATATAATGGTAGTTCCCGAAGAGTTCCTTATCCGGGGTAAAAGAAACGATGGTCCCGTTGGCCAGTTCTGTTTTGGATTCCCTTGCCTGATCCTGCAGTACACCCGCTTCAAAATCTGCCGATTTCATCTTGCCCTCCCGTATGGACTGAATCTCAAACCTTGATGAGAGGGCGTTTACAGCCTTGATACCAACTCCGTTCAGCCCAACCGATTTCTTGAAAACCTTGGAATCATATTTCGCACCAGTATTCATCTTGGAGGCGGCCTCCACCATTTTTCCCAGTGGGATGCCACGCCCATAGTCTCTTACCTGTATACTTTTTTCATGGATTCCGATCTCAATGGTCTTACCAAAACCCATCATGTATTCATCTATGGAATTATCCAGAACCTCCTTGAGCAGAATATAAATGCCGTCATCGCGGGAGGAGCCGTCTCCCAGTTTTCCAATGTACATTCCCGGGCGCTTACGGATGTGTTCCCGCCATTCTAAAGTCCGTATATGTTCTTCTGTATACTGCGCTGTCATTGCCTTTTCGATCTGCACAAATATAGATAAAAGATCTCTCGGACAGCAATTTCTTTATCAACAGGGGAATTAACATGAGCTACTCATGAACGCTGCTGGAAATCAAACAAATCAGACTTTTTCAACGATCAGAATGGAGGCTGGCGAAGGTCCCGCCCATAAGGTCCCTCACCTTGATTTGTAGATCACGGGGACTCATTTCTGCGAATCTGCTGAAAGGGATTGGCTCAAGTATCCTGACATCTATCCTGGCAAATCCTTTCAGGATGGCGCCCTTTTTAGGCAGGGCTTTGGCGGTACCATCAAGTACAATGGGCACGATATCTACCTTGTTGTCAATGGCCATCCTGAAAGCACCTTCCTTGAAGGGGCCCAGGTGACCTCCCGGGTAACGTGTCCCTTCCGGAAATATCAAAACCGAGCTCCTCGTTTCCAGCATTTTACGGGCTTTTTTCATCAGCCGTTCCAGGCTGTATTTCTGTCCCCTTTCTATCTCCAGGTAATCATTCAGCCGCATATTCCAGCCGATGATTGGGATGCTGAAGTTTTCTTTTTTTGAAACCCATTTATAGGGAACAAATAAATGGTACAATACCAGAATGTCGAGCATGGACTGATGATTGGAAACAATAACACAGGATCTTCTCCAGGGGATATTCCGGCGTCCTTTGATACGTACCCTCCAGAGTGGGTTAAACCAGATGTAAAGGGAACCCCAGAAACAGGAAAACAGGTGAAGTATCACCAAGCGTTTGTCAAACCACCTTGTAAGAAGCCAGATCACCAGGTCGATAATAATCATTACCACCGAGGTTACCAGGAAGAAGGTCCATAGCAATACACTGTAAATGATCAATCCAGCTTTTTTCATTATTGCCGTATTTCGCTTAATCAGAAAATAGCCTTTACAAAATAATCAATCAACCTGGGATTGACAAGGCCGGACCCCGACATTCTCTCCCGTATTTGTCCCGGATCATGATCCACGCCAGCGAGCATACCAGGCAGGAGGTCAAAGATTGCACGGTCAGCATCATCAGATTTTATATCAACCCCCATGATCATTCCCTTTTCCACCTCCAGGTGGATGATAACCGGATAGCCGTTCCATTCAATCTCCCGGGACATCTGGTACCTGGGCGAGTAGCCTATATTCCATTGCCAGGTTTCATACTTCCTACTGATAAGTTCCTTGATCCCGGCCATTTCGGGCCCACTAAACTCATACCTTTCCGAGTCTTCAAAGAATCCTGACAGGTGAACGACAAGGTTATTCCGGAATGCTGATGCTTTTACCTTTGTTTCCAGAAATTCCTGAATATTTACGACTTCACTCCGGACGGACTGTACAGCCCTGTCTCTGTACTTTCCCGGCACAGTCCCAAGGGCATCCTTCAGGGCACTCAGATCAGAAGAAAACAGCAGGGTGCCATGATGCAGGACGCGGTTCCGGTATACATGTTCGGCATTGCCGGAGATTTTCTTTCCCTCAACCAGTATCTCATTTCGGCTTCCGAATTCGGCCGGAATATTAAGATTTTGCAGATAGGATAGCACGGGTGCGGCATATTCCCTGAAATTAACCAGTTGCCCTTCCTTCCCGTTCAGTATAAAAGAAAAATTCACATTGCCGGGATCATGCCATACTGTTCCCCCTCCTGATATCCTCCTGACCACAGGGATCTCTTTTTCCAGGATATATGGCAGGTTAATTTCAGCATAGGCATTCTGATGCTTCCCTATGATGATGGAAGGGTCATTGACATAGATAAAGGTAAAGTCACCCACCGTTTCTTTGAGCAGGTACTCTTCGGCTGCAATATTGAAATATGGATCGGTTGATGGCGAATCCAGGATGAGCATGGTCAATGGTTTAGCTTCAGTGCTTTAATAGGGGTCATGATCCGGTATAAGCCATAAGCCAGCAGGCTGCCAAGTACGGCCCCGCCAATGATATCCCCGGGGAAATGAACGCCCAGGTAGATCCTGCTGTATCCCACCAGGCTGGCCCAGAACAGAATGCCTGTCCAGTAATACCGATTGCGGAAAAACAGGCTTGTAAATACAGCAATGGCAAATGTGTTGGAGGCGTGGCTGGAAACAAAACCATACCTGCCCCCACAATGATCCTTCACCAGGTGTATTAGTCCCGCGATATCAGCCTGGTGGCATGGCCGTAACCTTTGAATGGTTTCTTTGAAGAGGTGGACGGAAGCCTGGTCGCTCATGGTTATCAGGAGGGCAATACCCAGCAATATCCATCCGGCCCTCCACCTGAAACGATAAATGAGAAATCCCAAAATAAAAAGGTACAAAGGCAACCACTGTATCTTTCCACTGACGAACCACATCACCCTGTCCATGAAAGGTGCATGCAGACCATTCAGGAAAAGGAATAATTGTGTGTCCCAGTGATTGAGTGTTTCGAGCATGATCATGCATTCAGTTCCTGCCAGATCCTGTCTTTCAGGCTGCTGATCCCTTCCCCCGTGACGGAAGAGATGAACTGCCATGGAACCTCCGGAATATCTTTCCTGATCTCATCCTTCAATTCATCATCCAGCAGGTCGGACTTGGAAATGGCAAGTATTCGTTTTTTATCAAGTAGTTCGGGATTATAACCCTGCAATTCACTCAGCAGAATCAGGTATTCCTTGTGGATATCCTGGCTGTCTGCCGGGATCAGGAAAAGCAGGATGGAATTTCTTTCAATATGCCGCAAGAATCTGATACCCAGCCCCTTCCCCTGGCTGGCACCTTCGATGATCCCAGGAATGTCGGCCATGACAAATGACCGGTTATCACGGTATTGGACTATCCCCAGGTTAGGTACCAGGGTAGTGAAGGGATAATCAGCGATTTTGGGTTTGGCTGCTGAAACCACAGAAAGGAGGGTAGATTTTCCTGCATTGGGAAATCCTACAAGTCCCACATCAGCCAGGATCTTTAACTCTAGTATATTCCATTCCTCAATCCCAGTCTCACCCGGTTGTGCAAACCTTGGGGTCTGATGTGTGGAGGACTTAAAATGGTCATTCCCCTGTCCGCCCCTGCCGCCTTCTTTCAGTATCTTCTGTTCTCCATCTGCGGTGATCTCGAAGAGGAATTCATTGGTATCAGCGTCTCTGGCCACGGTGCCCAGTGGCACCTCAAGCACCACATCTGCACCATCTGCCCCGGTTTTCAGGCTGCCAGCACCATTTCCACCATCCCCCGCTTTGACATGCTTCTGGTATTTAAGGTGGATGAGGGTCCATAACTGTTTGTTGCCTTTCAGGTACACATGGCCTCCCCGTCCACCGTCACCTCCGTCGGGACCGCCTTTCCTGGTGAGCTTGTCACGATGAAGATGCGCAGACCCGGCCCCGCCTTTCCCTGAGCTGCAAAAGATCTTTACATAATCTATGAAGTTGGAGTCAGCCATTTGTTATTGATACGGACCAGCAATGTTGCGGACCGGTGCTGAAAATTTCCCGGATCAGAGATTTGCTATGATACCAGTAAGCCTTTCGAAAATGTCCTCAATGCCACCTACACCGTTTACTCCGCGATATTTGCCCTGTCCATCGTAATATCCCATGACCGGGGAGGTCTGGTCTTCGTAAACCCTGATCCTGTTTTCTATCGTTTCAAGGTTGTCGTCCGACCTTCCCTGTTCCTTCCCCCTTTTCAACAGGCGGTCTATCAACTCCTGCCGCTCAACTTCCAGTCCCAGCATCACATTGATTTCCATCCCTAGTTCTTCCAGGAGGGTATCCAATGCTTCTGCCTGTGCTACCGTCCGTGGAAATCCATCGAAAATAAAACCTTTGGCATCTGTCTGTCCGGTGATCCTGTTCCGGATCATCCCTATGATGATCTCGTCAGAGACCAGTTCCCCCTTCTCCATGATACTTTTGGCCTGTAATCCGAGTTCAGTCTCAGCCGCCAGTTCAGCCCGAAGCATATCCCCGGTTGAAAAATGGGAAAGTCCGTACTGCTCGATGATCTTTTCTGACTGGGTTCCTTTGCCTGATCCCGGGGGACCGAATAAAACAATATTTAACATAATGCGAATATTTGATTAAGGATGCAAATATAGGGAATTCGATTATCAGGGTTCAACCACTTTGTAAATATCTGCCAGGTTTCTGCCAAATCCTTCATAATCCAATCCATAACCAACCACAAAATCATTCGGGATCTCCAGTCCCACATAATCCAGCGGGATGTCTTTCAGATAGGCATCCGGTTTATGAAGCAGTGTTGCTACCCTGATCTCACCAGGCTCATATCCCCTCAGCTGCTTGATAATACTCTCCAGGGTGATCCCTGTATCCACTATGTCTTCAAGGATGACCACCGTTTTGTTTTTGATATCCTCATTGATCCCGATCAGCCGCTTTACCGTACCTGTACTGGAGGTACCGGCATATGAGGCCAGTTTCAGGAAAGTGATCTGGCAGTTTGGCGTAATCTGTTTGATCAGCTCGGCAGCAAACATGAATGCCCCGTTCAGGATGCCCATGAAGATCACATCTTTCCCTTCAAGGTCTCTCGATATGATGGCTGCCATGTCCGAAATAGCGACATTGATCCGGGCATTTGGAATGAACAATTCAAATTCCTTGTCATGTATTTTCCTTACTTCCATATGACGAATTTAAAAAAAAATAGGACGGGTGGCTGATATAATTCCCAATTTGCCATTAAGAGAAAAGCATACTTTGATTAGCTTTGTAAGAAAAAACAATGAATCCGAAAGTAAGTATTATCATGGGCAGCACATCTGACCTGCCTATCATGGAACAGGCTGCAAAGGTCCTCAATGAGTTTGAGATCCCCTTTGAGATCAATGCATTGTCCGCGCACCGGACCCCGAAACAGGCCATGGAATTCGCCAGGCAGGCCTATGGCCGGGGTATAGGGGTCATTATTGCAGGTGCCGGTGGTGCAGCCCACTTGCCCGGTGTTATCGCAGCACTTACTACTGTCCCGGTGATCGGAGTACCTATCAAGGCGTCAATTTCTATCGATGGTTGGGATTCCATCCTTTCCATACTGCAAATGCCCCCGGGGATCCCGGTTGCTACAGTCGGGCTTGACGGGGCACACAATGCAGGCATCCTTGCCGCCCAGATCCTCGGGGTGGGCAATGAGGAAATTGCTAAAAAAGTGGAAACATTTAAAGCCGGGCTTGAGCAGAAGATCATCAAAGCCAATGAAGAGCTCAGGAAAGTGAAATTCAAATTCAAAACGAATTGACCTTCCTCTACCCATGGAACAAACATGAGAGCCAGTATTCATCATATCCGGGATGCAGGATTATTACTGGCTCTTCTGTTTTTTGCCATCACCTGTCCCTTAAGTGCATCGAATGATAATTATCCGGCAGGAGCCAGGGCTGCTGCCATGGGTAATGTCAGTGTCATGTATCCCGATTTCTGGTCTAACTGGCATAACCAGGCAGGACTGGGTTTTTATCCACATCTTACCGTAGGGATCCATCATGAGAACAGGTTCGTTGTACCCGAATTCGGCATGCATGCCATCGGGCTGACGGTCCCAACTGGCAGGGGAACCCTGGGTTTCTCGGGTCATTATTTTGGTTACCCGGGATATCATGAAAGTAAATTCGGACTGGCATTCGGGAAAGCGTTTCACGAGCGGTTTGCAATCGGACTGCAACTGGATTATCTGAACACCTATTTTAATAATGAGCTTGGGAACAGCGGGACCGTCGCCATCGAGGCGGGGATCATGGCGGAGCCTGTGGACAATCTCATGCTTGGATTTCACATCTTTAATCCCACCGGGGCGACCATCCCGAAGATGAGGCAGGAGAAGATACCGGTGATTATGAGATTGGGACTGGGTTACCAGTTCGGTGAACGCCTTTTCCTGGGCATGGAAACCGAAAAAGACTTAGACATTGCGAGTCCCATATATAAATTTGGACTGGAATACAGGCTTATTGAGTATATTTATGCAAGGATAGGGGTTATGCTGCAGGAATATGTGGAGCATTCTTTCGGCATTGGATTTAACTTATTAAACTTTCATGCATCTCTGGCATTTTCCTACCGGCAACTGGTTGGCTATACCCCGTATTTTTCCTTGTATTATGTTTTCAAGTAGATGGTATGCAGTCTTCATTTTTCTTGTACTGGCCAGGATGACAAGCCTTCAGGGACAGGAATATTATTCGCAGCGTGCGGTCATTATCGAAGACCTGATCGAGCATATTGCAAGGAATACCGTTGAAAACCTTGATTATCATACGCTTTTTGATAACCTGTTCCTGGCACTGGAAAACCCGGTAAATATTAACACAGCCAGCCGGGAAGACCTGGAAAAGCTGCAGCTTCTGACCGATTTCCAGATTGCCAGCCTGCATAAATACATCCAGGAAGAGGGTCCTGTGCTCAGCATTTACGAGCTCCCGCAGGTTTATGGTTTCAGCGTGGGACTCGCACAATTACTTGAGCCCCTGTTTTCATTTGATACCACTCCCCGGATACTGGATGTCCCGGGACAGAAGTACAGGAGCTCCCACCAGTTACTGTCCAGGGTCTCTGCCGTTATCCAGGACCAGGAGGGATATAAAGACATCCCGGATTCAGTACTGGCTGAAAAACCGAATGCCCGCTACCTGGGGAACCGCTTAAAGATCATGACCAAGTACAGATACCAGCTCGGCGATAAACTAATGATAGGATACAACGGTGACAAAGATGCCGGCGAACCATTCTTCAGCGGGGAAAACAAACATGGGTTTGATTTCAATTCGGTTTATTTCCAGGTCAATGAGGTTTGGAAATTTAAAAATATCATGGTTGGGGATTACCAGATTAAAACTGGACAAGGGGTAAGCTTATGGTCCGGATTAGCATTTGGAAAATCACCCGACATTGTGAATATTCGGAAAAAGGGATCTGTCCTGAACCATTACACTTCCGTAGATGAAAACCGGTTTATGAGGGGGGCCTCGGCAACCATAGGGCTGGGTGAAGTAGATATAACCGCCTTCTTTTCCAGGAAGAATATTGATGCGAATATCATCGAGGATACCCTGGAAGCAGAACTCCGATTCACCTCTTTACAGGGTAGTGGCTATCACCGGACACCGGGGGAATTCTATGACAAGGACGCTGTCCTGGAGACCGTATTCGGAGGCTATGTTTCGTGGAACCACAAACAATTCCACCTGGGAGGAACAGCAGTTAGCTATTTTTACGATGCTGCACCGGACCAATTACCGGATCCACAAAAACTGTTTGATTTTACGGGAAACCAGAACACCAACCTGGGCATGGATTATACCATCAGCCTAAACCGGATGATCTTCTTCGGAGAACTGGGTTATAGTATCTATAGTGGGACCATAGGCATGCTGAACGGGGCAAGCTTTGATCTGCATGAGCAGGTGTCCCTGTCAGTGCTTCACCGATATTTCGACAAACGTTTCTATGCCCACTATGGCAATGCCTTTTCGGAAGGTTCAGACAATAACAATGAACATGGGATATACATGGGACTGGAAGTCCGACCTTTTCCCCACTGGCGATTGACAGGTTACCTGGATGCTTACAGCTTTCCCTGGCTGACTTCACTGGTCAGCGCTCCATCCTCAGGGTACGATTATCATCTCCAGGCTGAATATACCAGCCGAGATAAAGTAAAAGCATATCTAAGGTTCCGCCACAAAGCGAAACCATCAGATAACACGCTGGAGAATGTGATCTCATCTACCATTGAAATCGCCAGGAAGTCCCACGTCAGATTTCATATCTCCTACCCTGTGGCTGACGGACTCAGCTTCCAGAACCGGCTTGAAATATCAAACTATAAGAAAGGGGCAGGCGAAAGGGAATATGGTTACCTGGCCTATCATGACATTATTTACAAACCCCCGTCTTTCCCGCTTAGTTTCTCCTTTCGTTACTGTATGTTTGATACCGAAAGTTATTTTTCCAGGATCTATAATTACGAGCACGATGTACTATATTCTTTTTCCATTCCATCTTTCTTTGACAGGGGGATCCGGACATACCTTAACGCCAGGTGGGAAATTGGCAAGCATGTCAACCTCTGGTTCAAATACGCCCTGACCTGCTATCGTGACCGTGAAACGATCAGCAGCGGCCTGAATGAAATTGAGGGGAATAAAAAATCGGATCTGAGGATACAGCTCCGTCTGAAGTTTTAGTCAAATTTGATGTCCTTGATATTCATCTGAAGGTTTACCCGTCCCATGAATTCATTTTCCTCCAGTGAGTAGCAAATATCAAATCCCTGTCCCATGCTGATATGCTTATAAAGATTCCCCTGTTGAAAGCCAATGGCAGGGTAAACCTTATAAGGGTCCTCTTCCTGGATCAGGTTTAATTTCAGATGCTCACCGCTGGCACCCACCGGCTTGCCGGTACCATTATCCACCACATTCTCAGTAAGGAAAACAGGGGCCATATTTTCGGGACCAAAAGGCTCGAATTGTTTCAGGATGCGGAAAAACTTGGGGGAAATATCACTCAGGGAAATCTCCGTATCTATCTCTACGACCGGGATCAGCTGCTCAGCGTCGATGGTGTCGGCTACGAATTCTTCAAAGCGTTGCTGAAAACGGGGAATGTTTTCAAGCTTGAGCGTCAGTCCCGCTGCATATTTATGTCCCCCGAAATTTTCCAGAAGGTCACTGCAGGCATCCACTGCCTGGTATAGGTCAAACCCAAAAACGGATCGTGCCGAACCTGTGGCAAATCCATTTGATTCCGTAAGAATTACCGTGGGCCTGTACCAGTTGTCAATCAAGCGTGAGGCAACAATGCCGATCACGCCCTTATGCCAGTTTGGATTAAACAGAACAGTGGTTTTCCTTTTTTGTAATTCCGGATCCCTTCCAATGATATCAAGGGCTTCCTGGGTGATCGATGTATCAATGTTCCGGCGGTCGGAATTATATGTATTGACTTTATCTCCCATCACCTTGGCCAGTTCCTTATCTTCAGCGATCAGCAGGCTGACTGCACTTTTTCCCGATTCCATCCTGCCCGCCGCATTGATCCTCGGTCCGATCTTGAATACTACATCATCGATGGTGATCCGCTTGTCAACGATGCCGGCAAGTTCAATAATGGCCTTGAGTCCCGTTCTCGGATTTTCATTCAACTGCTTCAATCCGTAATAAGACAGGATCCTGTTTTCCCCGGTTACTGATACAATATCTGAAGCAATACTCACTGCGACCAGGTCCATGAAAGGGATCAATTCTTCAAAAGGGATCCCGTTTTTAGCAGCATAGGCCTGTATCAGTTTGAATCCCACCCCGCAACCGGAAAGTTCGCTGTCGGGATACGTGCAATCTTTTCGTTTGGGATCCAATACGGCTACGGCAGGTGGAATTGCATCTCCGGGATTATGATGATCACAGATAATAAAATCAATGCCATGGTGCTTGGCGTATTTGACCTTTTCAATGGCTTTGATACCACAATCCAATGCTATGATCAGGGTCGATCCTGTTTCCCTTGCATAGTCGATGCCCTTTGTGGAAACTCCGTAACCTTCATTATAACGGTCAGGGATATAAAAGTCAATGTTTTCATAGAAGGTTTTCAGGAAGGTATAAACCAGGGCGACGGAGGTGGTGCCGTCCACATCATAATCCCCGTAAACCAGGATCTTCTCCTTGTTCAGTACAGCGGCCTGTATCCTCTCAATGGCGACCGCCATATCCTTCATCAGAAAAGGGTCATGGAGCAATGATAATTCCGGGCGGAAAAAACTTTTAGCCTCATCAAAACTGGTAATCCCGCGCTGGACCAGAAGGATCGCCAGTGGCTTTGAAATATTTAACTCGACGGACAGTCTTTCAACCTCTTTACCCTCCCCCTGGCTCTTTAGAATCCAGTTTTTCTCCATTGCTGTCATGCTGTATGTAATTCTACCTGAAATACTTCTTCAAACTTCTCTTTCAACTTTTCGCGAACATTTCCAATCTCAATTACACGGCCTGACTCCTGCTGCAAGGATGTGACACCCTTATCGGTAAATCCGCAGGGATTAATATACTGAAAATATCTCAGATCAGTATTGACATTCAGTGCAAATCCGTGCATAGTGACATAACGGCTGACCCTTACACCGATGGCACAGATCTTTCTTGTTTTTCCGCGCACATCCGTATCCAGCCAAACACCGGTGGCACCATCCAGCCTTCCCGATTCAATTCCGTAATCCGCAAGGGTACGTATAACCGTCTCTTCCAATCCCCATACATAATCCTTGACCTTGATGTTGAGAGCCTCAAGATCGATAATGGGATAGCCCACGATTTGCCCGGGTCCATGATAGGTTATATCCCCTCCACGGTCAATCTTGTAAAAAGTGGCATTGATCTTTTCCAGGAAAGCATCGGGGATCAGAAGGTTCTGGTTCTGACCGCTCTTGCCAAGGGTATATACATGTGGATGCTCACAGAAATATACTACCTGTTCCCCGGACGAAAATCCATTTCCCCCTGTTTTCCTGGCATCCAGTTTCTCTTTTACTACCAAAGCAAGGCTTTCCTCCTGCAAATCCCATGCTTCCTTGTAATCTATCAATCCCAGATCCCTGAACGCTATCGATCTTGTTTTTCCCTGAAGAGTCATATCGCAACCAAACCCTTATATCGGTCCCCGGCATCCATGTTCATAGGCATGTTGTGGCTCAGGTTATGGGTGAGTGCAGTTTCAGCCAGCTTACCGGGATTTCGATCATGCAAATTTAGCTTAAAATTCCCCCGGATCAACTATCTTAGCACAAATTTTTTATCGCCTCATAATGAGTCATCAGCAACTATCAGAACAGGAAGAAATCCGAAGAAGTTCCCTGCAGGAAATGATATCCCTCGGCATCAGGCCGTATCCCCCAGAGGGATACCCTGTCAACATTTCCAGCCAGGAGATCCTGGACCAGTATGACCCGGATAAGCAAAATTTGCAAGAAGTGATTATTGCAGGCCGGATCATGAGCAGGCGTATCATGGGGAATGCCTCCTTCGCTGAGCTTCAGGATGCTTCAGGCCGTATCCAGATTTACATCCGGCGGGATGATATCT
>Ga0255055_10001965_pt1 | contig 14622 bp, 9 predicted proteins | sample JV7_2_27_MG_FD_188633 | JGI IMG/M metagenome (GOLD analysis project Ga0255055, IMG submission 188633) | Seawater microbial communities from Jervis Inlet, British Columbia, Canada - JV7_2_27 | ecosystem: Environmental > Aquatic > Marine > Inlet | place: Canada: British Columbia | collected...
TGAAAAAGCGCTGGCGCTGGCCCGGATTCATGAAAATGTGTACATGGAAGTTTCCGGTCTGCCACCGCAAAATCTGTTAACCTATTTTCCGGAACTCGAGCGCATCGCGCATAAAGTGATCTACGGCTCTGACTGGCCGGCAGTGCCCACCATTAAAGAAAATATAATAGCCCTGCAGGGCTTAAATATAAATAAAAAAGCCAAACGAATGATCCTGGGTGAAAATGCGGCCCGGTTGTTAAAAATATGACCTGAATCAATCCAATTTTCTCCTGCTAAAATCCTAATATAACCTCCTGCGCTTACCTGATCTACTTCTTTCACAAGACTGGATAAAAAGATTGTCATAGCATCAATTTATTCCTGTGAACGAGCGCTCAGTCATAAAGTCCTGCTTCGTTTAATCTTAGCCAAGTGACATACAGTTTTCACCCGGTGCTTACAAACGAGTATTCTGTTCTTTTAAAAATAATAATATCAAATATTTAAATATATTTTGAAATCGTGCTGGTGAAAAACTTGACAAGCAAAAAAAAGACATGTTATTTAATTGATTGAGCGCTCGTTCAGACAGTATGCGAAGGTGCCTCTATATCTAAATATATTATAATTTCATGGGGTTAAAATGGAGGAACTCAACAGAACAAAAGATATCCCCACCCAGGTCAAAGACCCGGAGCTGGTGGATCGCAGACGACGCCAGATTGCCGACGCGGCCGTACAGTTGTTTATCGATAAGGGATTCCATAAAACCACCACCCGACAGATTGCCCGCGCCGCCGGATTTTCGATTGGTTCCCTGTATGAATATTTCGCGTCAAAGGAAGATATATTGTACCTGGTATGCGAATCGATCCACGCAGAGGTGGAACGCGGTGTCACCGCAGCCATGTCTCAGGCGGCGGGCGGCCGCGATGCATTGGTGAAAATCATCCATGAATACTTTATGGTATGCCATCGGATGAGTGATTTTATCCTTTTGATCTACCAGGAAACCCAATCCCTGCCATCCCAGTGGCAAAAACGGGTACTGGAAAATGAACTTCGCATCACCGGCCTTTTTGTGGAAGCACTTGCCGGCATCGCCAATTCCGACGATCTGATAAATCTTAATGAAAACAATCTTGAACTGGCATCCCATAATATTGTTGTTTTAGGGCATATGTGGACCTTTCGGCGATGGTATTTTGCTCACCACTACAGTATTGAAGATTATATTAAGTTGCAAACCGACATCATTCTTGGAATGTTTGCCGGTGGTAAAAAACAAAATTAGGTTATTACCGATTTTAAGGAGATCAAATGACCGCTAAAGTCGAAGTATACAAACCCAAGAACAATATACGGGTTGTCACAGCGACCTCTCTTTTTGACGGCCATGATGCCGCCATAAATATCATGCGCAGAATACTACAGGATACCGGAGTGGAGGTTATTCATTTAGGACATAATCGATCGGTGCAGGAAATCGTGGAAGCCGCCATTGAGGAGGATGTCCAGGGAGTGGCCGTGTCGAGTTATCAGGGCGGACATGTCGAATTTTTCAAATATATGGTCGATCTTCTAAATGAAAGCGGCGCTTCTCACATCAAGGTATTCGGCGGTGGCGGCGGTGTGATTGTGCCGGATGAAATCACAGAACTCGAAGCTTACGGGGTGACCAAGATTTACTCACCGGAAGATGGCGCCAGATTGGGACTGCAGGGAATGATTAACCACCTGGTTGAGATCATCGATTTTCCGTCTGTCACAACCAACAATTTTGATTTAAACGCTCTGAACCCCACCAACTCGCTTCTGGTGGCCAAACTGATTACCGCCGCCGAACAGGCCAAAGACCGGGAAAACGGAAACTTCGAGGCTATTAGAGCCCAGCTGTTAAAGAAGATTAAAAACCGCAAAGCCCCGGTTATCGGTATTACAGGAACAGGCGGTGCCGGCAAATCGTCTTTGACCGATGAGCTGATATTAAGGATGCTGCATGATCTTAAAGATGTTCATATTGCCATCATCAGCTGTGACCCATCCCGGCGAAAGACCGGCGGAGCGCTGCTAGGTGATCGGATCCGGATGAACGCCATCAGCAACCCGTGTGTTTATTTTCGTTCTCTGGCAACACGACGGTCCCGGACAGAATTGCCGGCCGTGCTCACTGAAGCGATCGCGGTGACACAGGCTGCCGGCTATGACCTGATCGTTGTTGAAACAGCCGGTATTGGACAGGGTGATTCCAGTATTACCGATTTGGTTGACTTATCCATCTATGTGATGACCAGCGAATTCGGTGCCGCCACCCAGCTTGAAAAGATCGATATGCTCGACTTTGCAGACCTGGTGGTGATCAACAAATTTGAAAAGCGCGGTGGAGAGGATGCGGTTCGCGACGTTCGCAAGCAGGTCCAACGCAATCAAAAATTATGGGATACGGATCCTGACGAAATGCCGGTATTTGGAACCATCGCTTCCAAGTTTAATGACGATGGGGTAACAGCCTTGTATCATGCGATTATCGATAAAGTGGCCGAAAAGACGGGTGTTAAATTCAAGGCCCGCTTGCCAAGACCTCAAATCAAAACATCATCGTCCAAAACCATCATCATCCCGCCGGAACGTATCCGTTATCTTTCCGAAATTTCGGATACAGTCAGGAAATACCACGAACAAACCGGCGAACAAGCGCAAAATCTTAGAAAGGTCTGGCACCTCAAAGAAACAACCAAGGCGATTGGCGCAAATGATGAAACACAAGATTCTGTGGAGCTAATTTCAAAGCTTAAAGATGAAATTAAAAAAGCCGAAGCTACTCTGAATAAAGAGACATTGGATTCCATCGAGGAATGGGAAAAAATCAAAGAATCCTACAGCAAAGATGAGCTGGTGTACCAGGTTCGGGATCGAGAAATCAGGGTTCCCTTGTATACCGAATCATTATCTCATACCCGCATCCCCAAGATTGTCCTCCCAAAGTTTAAAGATCCCGCAGAAATATACCGCTGGATGCGGCAAGAAAACGTCTCCGGAAGATTTCCATTCACGGCAGGCGTATTCCCGTTAAAACGGGCAGATGAAGATCCGACCCGCATGTTTGCCGGCGAAGGAGACCCTGCACGCACCAATCGGCGGTTCAAGCTGCTGTCGGCAGATTATGAAGCCAAACGGCTTTCAACAGCCTATGATTCCGCTACCCTGTATGGTTGTGACCCGGACAAACGACCGGATATATACGGGAAAATCGGCACCTCGGGCGTCAGCATCTGTACGCTTGATGACGTTAAAGTCCTATATGACGGTTTTGACCTGTGCGCACCCAGCACCTCGGTTTCCATGACCATAAATGGACCGGCGCCCATGATGCTGGCGATGTTTTTTAATGCCGCCATTGACCAGCAAGTCGACAAGTTCAAGGCCGAAAACGGAAAAGAGCCCTCCAAAGAACAATATCAAAATATTCGAGCGGATGTAATTTCCAACGTGAGAGGTACCGTACAGGCCGATATCCTTAAGGAAGATCAGGGACAAAACACGTGCATTTTTTCGATCGAATTTGCCTTGAGAGTGATGGGGGATATACAACAGTACTTTATTGATAACAACGTCCGTAATTACTACAGTGTCTCTATCTCCGGGTATCATATCGCCGAGGCCGGTGCCAACCCGATTACCCAGCTGGCGCTCACGCTGGCCAACGGCTTTACGTATGTAGAATATTACCTGTCCCGCGGCATGCCGCTTGAAAGCTTTGCGCCGAATTTATCTTTTTTCTTCTCAAACGGAATGGATCCGGAATATTTGGTTATTGGAAGAGTGGCGCGCCGTATCTGGGCGATTGCCATGCGTGAACTCTACGGCGGATCTGTTCGTTCTCAGATGCTCAAATATCACTGCCAGACATCCGGGCGGTCTTTACACAGCCAGGACATCCAATTTAATGATATCCGCACAACGCTGCAAGCACTTTGCGCGATATATGATAATTGCAACAGCCTCCATACCAACGCTTTTGATGAAGCGATCACCACACCGAGTGCAGAGTCGGTCAGACGTGCCCTGGCCATTCAGCTCATTATAAACCGGGAATGGGGATTGACCAAAAATGAAAATATGAACCAGGGAAGTTTTATCATTGAAGAATTGACCCTTCTTGTAGAAGAAGCGGTCTTAAATGAATTTGATCAAATCACCAAGCGCGGCGGCGTACTGGGCGCCATGGAAACAGGCTACCAGCGCAGTAAAATTCAAGAGGAATCGATTTATTCAGAAACATTAAAACATACCGGCGAACTCCCGATCATTGGGGTAAACACTTTCCGGGACCCGGATGCCGACCTGGATCAGCTAAACGAGAGCGTTGAGCTGTCCCGTGCAAGCGAAGAAGAAAAACAATCTCAACTTAAGCGACTGGCTGATTTTGAAAAGCGTCATGAAAAAGAGGCGCCCGCTGCACTGCAGCGCCTGCAAAAAGTCGCCCTTTCGGGCGAGAATATTTTTGCTGAATTGATGAATGCCGTGCGGGTATGCAGCCTGGAACAAATTACCCGGGCACTTTATGCTGTCGGGGGACAATACCGACGCGGCATGTAAGATAAGTCGGTTTCAGGTGTCGGGGCACTCTTAGGTTTCAGAGGACAGAGGTCAGAAAACAGAGAACCGCAGAATATAGAATATAGAATGTTGAATATCGAAGGAAAAAAAACTTCATCATTCGAAATTCCTTGTTCGATATTCGATATTCAAAATAGAGAAAATTGCTGGGCTACTGGCTTCTTGCTTCTGGCCGAGCCAGAGACAAACAGCAAGGAACAAGTGAGCAGTTACCAGCAGCCAGAGGCCAGAACCCTTGAACCCCTGAACCCAGAACCTCTGGACCTTGAAACCTGAAACCTTTGTAAGTTTTCCGCGTAGGGGCGAACAGCTTAAAGCGTAAGCCTGCTCAAAATAAAGAAGGTTCTTTTATGGGCGTAAAAAATAGTTTTTCTTCCATTGATGTTATCCGCGAACAACTGACCCAGCATCGATATATATCGGATCAAGCCTTGGCGACAGTCCTTTATCTTTCGCACCACCTCAGCAAACCGATATTCCTTGAAGGTGAGCCTGGCGTGGGAAAAACTGAGGTCGCACTGGTCCTGGCGGACATTCTCTCCACGAAACTCATCCGGCTTCAGTGCTACGAAGGCCTGGATGCCAATTCAGCGCTGTATGAATGGAATTACTCCAAACAGCTCCTGCGGATCAAAATGGATGAGCAGTGCGGCCTGTCACCTGAAGAAATGGGCAATGTAATCTACAGCGAACCCTATCTTATTAAGAGACCCTTGCTGGAAGCCATCCAGAGTTCTCAGGGAAACACCCCGGTGCTATTGATCGATGAACTGGACCGCGCCGATGAGGAATTTGAAGCTTTTTTGCTGGAAATCCTTTCTGATTTTCAGGTATCGATTCCTGAAATCGGCACTCTGAAAGCCACCCACAAACCCATGGTGGTCATCACATCCAATCGAACCCGCGACATCCACGATGCCCTCAAACGGCGATGTTTTTATCACTGGATCGAGTATCCGGACCTGGACAAAGAAATGAAAATCATCCATGCGCGGGTGCCGGATTTGAAAGAAGCGCTTGTTCACCAGATTGCCATCTTCATGCAAAATATTCGCAAAGAAGACCTGCTGAAAAAACCAGGCGTATCCGAGACCCTCGATTGGGCGGAAGCCCTTCTTAAACTTCACCGCAACGTCCTGGATGAAGAAACGGTCGAGCAGACCCTGGGATGCATTCTCAAATACCGTGAAGATATACAAAATTTTAAATCGAATATCTGGCCCAACCCGGAAAAACGCAAGCATCTGCTGACGTCTCACTCAAAGTAACATGCCGAAGGTGTGCTAAATTTTTTTATGATTGGTTTCAATCACAGGGTTCCAAGGTTCAACGTTCAGCGTTCAGAGGTTCAGTTTTGAGCATCAGATATCCCAGTTGCCAGAACCTCTGAACCTTTGAACCCTGAACCCATAAACCTGAAACCCGACACCTGGTGTGTTTGATATTCTTGCAGTTTTGAGAAATGACACTAAATAACAGTACCGATAAGCCCCCGTACCGATCAGACCAAGGGTTGATCGAAAATATCGTTCGATTTTCTTATCTTTTGAGAGATAACGGCATTTCGGTTTCCCTGCCGGCAGTTTTAGACACCATCGAGGGCCTGCCCCTGATAGACATTTCCAGCCTTCAGACGTTTCAGTGTTTGCTGCGAATCAATTTCATCAGCCGCCAAGAAGATCTCGCCAGATTCGATGCCTTGTTTTATAAATTCTGGCTGCCCGGGGAACAAACCCATCTTAAAATCCAGACAGAAGACCCCGCAGAAAACGAAGCAGAACAGGATAACCTCAGCGATCTCCAGAAAAAAAATACCGATCAAAAAACCTCCGGGGATGCCTCCACCAAAGTGGTCAAACAATGGGCCCTTCGTTACAGTCCCCAGGCCCAGGCCGAAACGCAGCAAATGCATGAATTGAATTTTGAGGGATCTAGAGATTTATACGAATCGATCATCAGAATCCTTCAGCCATTGGCCAATCGGATCAGCCGAAGGTTTCAGTACACCGTTAGCGGCAAAGAGATCAGTCTGCGCAAGATTCTAAGAAAAAACATGCAATTCGGAGGGGAACTGATCCTGTTGGATTTTAGAAAGAAAAAAATAAAAAAACGCCGTGTTATCTTTCTTTGCGATGTCAGCGGTTCGATGGATATTTTTACCCTGATGATTCTGCAATTCATCCATGCCCTCAAACGAATTGATCGCAGGACTGAAATCTTCTTTTTTTCAACAGATCTTTCCAGAGCAACCGGTCAATTCGATGTAGGTGATTTTACTTCTGCGATGAAACAAATTCCGGGCGTTATCGCTGACTGGGGTGGGGGCACGCGTATCGGTTATTGTTTGAAGCTGTTTAATGAGAGCTTCGGAACGCGACAACTTTCTGACAGAGATATCATCATGATTTTCAGTGATGGTTGGGACAGAGGAGAAATCGATGTACTCGAAGGGCAAATGGCGATTCTTAAACGCAAAGCCCATAAAATTATATGGTTAAATCCCTTGATGGCAACACGCGATTACGAGCCCATCTGCCAGGGGATGAGTGCTGCCCTACCTTACGTGGATTACTTCCTGCCAATGGGTAATCTCAATGATCTTCGCTCGATCAGCCAGACGCTAAAAAAGATGATGGTCTAATATAGGTTCAGGGTTCAGGGTTGCGAGTTTGGGGTTAAAAAATATGAGTTTTATAATATCGAATATCGAACAAGGAATAATGAATGTCGAAGGATGAAAGAACATTTGAATTCATAATTCGACATTCCTTGTTCGATATTCGATATTCAATTTTTATCGGCCCTACCCTTTCTTCTTCTTTTCTTCTAAAGCATCCAGTATCTTCTCTGGCGTTATCGGCAGCTCCATGAAGTCAATACCGATGGCATCATAAACGGCATTCACAATAGCCGGTGCCGGGGATAGCTGGGTGCCTTCACCAGCCTCTTTGGCCCCATACGGGCCGATGGGGTCGTCGGTTTCCACTTCGATGGATTCAATTTCCGGCATCTCCAGGAATGTTGGAAATCCATAGTCCAAAAAGGAGGGATTCATCACCTGCCCTTTTTCAACGATCACATTTTCATACAGCGCCTGTCCCATGCCGCCGACGACAGAACCCTCGAGCTGCCCCTCCACCAGCATCGGGTTAATGGGCCGGCCGCAGTCATGGGCCGTGACCATCCGCAACAGTTTTACCTGACCCGTAATTAGATCCACTTCGACTTCAGCCGCCTGGGTCATGAATGAATAATTGGGTGCGAAATTACCATCTTTCTCAAACAATGTGGTCGGTTCATCGGCCGGTGCCATCCATGACCCTCTGCCCACGATAGGCATGGGAAGATCCGCATATTGATAGGCCTTCAGGGCTTTCAGGAGTGTCAATCCTTTTTCCGGAGAACCTTTCACAAAAATCTTGCGATCTTTGGCCACCAGATCGGCAACGTTAGCTTCCAATTTATCTGCTAAAAAATTGAAGAGTTTTTGCCTGACCGCTGCGGCCGCCAGTTTGGCCGCATTGCCGGCCCGGACCGTAACCCCGCTTCCAAAGGTTCCCGGATCCAGGGGTGTGATACCGGTGTCGGCTGCGGTGATGCGGACGTCGTCAAGGGGTACACCCAGTTCCTCGGCCACAATCTGACTGATCACGGTTTCCGCGCCCTGACCGATATCCGCAGCGCCTGATAGCACATTTACGGCACCATCCCGCCCGATCTGGACCACCGCACCGGAACTGATATGACTCATATTGCTCACTCCGCTGGGAAACGAAGCGCCGGCCAAACCCACGCCCCTGCCATAGGGCAACTTCCCGCGCTTTTCTTTCCATCCAATGGCAGTTGCTGCTTTCTGAACCGAATCGGAAAATCCGCAGGTATTGATGACAAACCCGGCCGAATGGGGCTCCCCGGCATGGATGCTGTTTTTTAAGCGGATCTCGGTCGGATCGAGCCCGAGTCGCTCGGCCATCAGATCCAACTGGCGTTCAACAGCGAAACGGGCCTGGGGGATACCGTGTCCCCGCATGGCACCACCCACGGGTTTGTTGGTATAGACATGATACCCCTCATAAAAAAGATTCGGAACCTTGTATGGAATCATAAGAAAAAAGCAGGAAAGGGCCATCATCGTCGGGGCCGTGCTGTTGTAAGCGCCGCCATCGGCATAGGACCGAAATTTTTGAGCCATTATGGTCCCGTCCTTTTTCATCCCGGTCTTAACGGTAATGTACATGGGGTGCCTTTGACGGGTGGATATAAAAACTTCTTCGCGATCATATATGAATTTTACGGGTTTCCCCAGATGCATCGCGAACCAGGCCGCACAGAAATCCTTGGCAAACAGGTCAATCTTCTGCCCGAAACCCCCGCCCACCTTGGGTTTGATGACCCGCACCTTGCTTTCCGGAATCTGTAAGGTATTGGACAAATTTCTTCTCAAGAAAAACGGTATCTGGGTCGAGGACCACAAAGTCAGTTCCCCGTTTAACGGATCGAACTGGGCCAGGGCGCCATGCGGCTCAAGGGGAGCGTGATTAACGGCCTGGGAGAAAAATGTATCTTCAAAAATAACATCGGATTCGGCAAAAGCCTTTTTGACATCACCGAATTCTTTCTTGATGGCAAAGGAAGTATTATTCTTTATGCCATCATGAATGACAGGCGCGCCGTCCTTTTTGGCCTCAAAGGGATCAAATACAGCCGGGAGTTCCTCATAATCCACCGTGATCAGTTCCAGGGCCTCTTCGGCAATCTCGGGGTCAATTGCACAAACCGCCGCGACGTCATCTCCAATGTAGCGGACTTTGCCTTTGGCCAGGGCATACTCATCTTTGGCCATGGGGACAATTCCGTATAAGCGGTCCGGGATATCCTTGCCGGTCACGACGCCCTTTACGCCCGGCAGTTTCTCTGCTTTCGACGTGTCAATATTTTTAATTTTCGCGTGGGGAAGCGGACTTCGCAACACCCTCCCGTAAAGCATCCCGGGTAGGATAAGATCATCTGTAAACAGGGCGGCTCCTTTGGCTTTCTGGGCGGCATCCATCATAGGCAATCTGGCACCGACAACGTTGAATTCTTTTTCCATTTATTCCTCCTTGCCGGGTGAGTCTGTGACGCTCATCAGCGCTTCAACCACTTTTTTATATCCGGTGCAGCGGCAAAGATTACCGGCCATCTTTTTCTTGATCACTTCTTCGGTGGGATGCGGTTCTTCGTCGAGAATTGCTTTGGCGGTTAAGATCATACCCGGGGTGCAAAACCCGCATTGCAGCGCACCTTTTTCCACGAACGCCCTTTGCAGGGGATGAAGGTCGCCGCCTTCCGACAGCCCTTCAATAGTCAGAACCTGTTTACCCATCGCATCGACCGCAAGCATTAAACAGGACAGACAAGCCTCGCCGTCAAGAAGCACCGTACACGCCCCGCAGGCCCCCAAATCACATCCGCGTTTGGTGCCCATTAAACCCAGTTTGTCCCTTAAGACCTCCAGAAGGGTGTAGTTTGGCGAAACAAGCAACTCATAGGTATCGCCATTGATGTGGAGTTCAATCGCCCGTTTCATTATGCTGACCTCCTCTTTGTCTCATTCACCGCGTTTTGCAGCAACAGGCCCATCATCCGTCTTTTGTGAGACGGCGAATAAACCGAAGTCTTTACCGGCCGGGCCTCTTTGGCAGCCAGATCCGAAGCGGCCTTGACATTCTGCACGCTCAATTGTTTACCACTTAAAAAGTCCTCAACTTGTTTGCCTCTCAGAGGCTTGCGATCTACAGCCGTAAATGCCACCCGGTATTGTTTTTCTTTTTCAGATGCCCACAAGGCGGTTCCAACGATGGGAAAGTCAATGCTGTCTCGATTTGCAAATTTGATATAGGTGGAAATTCCATCGGCTGACGCTTTGGGTATAATGATTTCGGTTAAGATCTCTCCCGGCTCTTTGACCAGCGGTGCTTTGCCATCCCCTGAAAAGAAATCTTCGATCGGCATCTCTTTTGATCCGTCGGGGCCCTCCAGGGCAATTTTGGCATTGATGACCATCAGTGCAGGCGCTATATCGCCACAATAGGCTGAATAGCAGATCTCCTTTTTATTTACCACATGACAGATCTCGCCGCCGGCCTTGTAACATGTCGGCCGCGAGCTTCGCCACCATTTGGATTGATTAAAATACATACATCGATTTTGCTGGCAGATGTTACCCGCCAGGGTCCCCATAACCTGATGATGATAGGAGCCCACCGCAGACGCCGCCTGTGCAAGACCGGGAAAGTTTTCCACAATAAGAGATTCGGCCTGCAGCCGTTTCAGCGGGGTCAATGCACCGATCCGAACATCCCCGTTGTCCCGGCGCATATAGTTCAGGTCTGCTATCCGCTTAATATTGACGAGAACCGGTGGGCACTCTACCCGGTGCTTCATATTCACCAGCAGGTCGGTTCCGCCCGCGAGGATTTTGGCGGCCGGCTCATTTTGCAGAATGGATAGGGCCTCTTTAAGATCTTTGGGTTCAAAATATTCAAATTTTGGTAATCTCACAACTGCCCCCCCTGTCTAATTGACAATTGATGATTGACGATTGAATATTTAAGGCATTCTATCAATTTAAAAGTAAAATGGCGGAGCGAAGCGACTTCCGCAAATATTCAATTTACAATATTCAATCGTCAATCTACTTATATGTAGTTTCATATTATGAAATTGTGTTTCAATTTTCTAACCTGATCTGGTTAATATTGTCAAGAAGAAAATGCGTTCAGAGGTTCAGGGTTCAAAGGTTCAGCGTTCAGGGTTGCATTTTTTACACAAGTGTCCACAGATTCAAAGACCGGTGTCCAGTTCCATCTTTATAGCTTCCGCGCTGGAAGGGTAAGGTATGAGGTGACGCCCTCCCGTGTCGGAGGTTGAACTTATGAAATCCATTAACTCTGAACGGGGAACCCTGAACCTCTGAACCTAGAGTTTTTACTTTTTTACATTGACCTCCAAGAAAATCATGCTATATATTTCATATATTAAAATTTATATTCATAATATGAAACAAGATAACCCCAAAAAATCGATTTACAAAGTACAGGCATTGGAGCGGGCGCTGGATATTATCGATTGCTTCAGCTTCCAAGACAGAGAGTTGAGTCTGACGGATGTCGTCAAACGTACCGGTCTCAATAAAACAACAGCCAAACGCTTGATGTCCAACCTTAGCACTCGCGACTATCTCCAGCAAGACCCCCAGTCAAAAAAATATCAACTTGGGATGCGTCTTTTTGAACTCGGTGGTATTGTATTTTCTTCATTTTCTTTGCGCCAGGCAGCCGCCTATCCCATGACCAACCTTCAAAGCCAATCTGGTGCGACCGTGCTTCTGGGTGTCAGTATGGACGACCAGTTGGTTTATATCGACAAACGCGAAGGCAAAGGCATGATCCGGATTTCATCGGAAGTCGGCTGGCGGCGACCGCTTAACTACGGGATGTTAGGCATGATCTTAATGTCCAGTCTCGATCCCAAAAATGTCAGACGGATCCTGAAAAAATATCCGTTAAAGCCATATGCCCCGCTGTCGATTACAGATGAAAACGCGTTCAGCCTGCGCCTGGAACAGATTCGCGATCAAGGCTACATTCTGGAAAAAGAAGAAGCGGTTGAGGGCGTGATCGGCATTGCCGCGCCCATACGAGATTATTCCCGTCAGGTGGTTGCCGCCCTGGGGATCGGATTGCCCGCCGGTTCACGCAACCAGATGGATGGACTGGATCGCATCGTTGATCTGGTCAAAAAAACCTGTGAAACCATTTCATCCGATCTGGGATATCTCAAGATCTAAATGTCTGGGTTCAGGGTTCAACGTTTTGGGTTCAGAGGTTCTGGGTTCTGGGTTCAGAGGTTCACTTCAACGCTGAACCTCTAATCGGGGAACCCTGAACCCTGGAACCTTTGAACCCTGAACCTTTGGCTGAACCTCTGAACCAATGAATATAAGGTTATTAGATGAAAATTTACGATTCGCTAACGCTAGGACAGGTTTTAGAAAAAAGTGCGGCCGAATCTCCTGACAAAGTGGCGGTTGTCGACGGAGACTCGCGCAAAACATATTCAGAACTCAACACCATGGCGGACGCGCTGGCCGCCGGCCTTGCAGATATCGGATTTAAAAAGGGCGATCGCGTCGCTATTTACATGAAAAACTCCCTTGAGTTCGTCGTGGCGTTTTACGCACTGCAGAAGTTAGGCGTTATCGTCGTCTGGATAAATGCCATTTATCGAAAGCGTGAAGCACAATTCATACTGAATAATTCAGAAGCCAAAGGGGTTTTTATTTTCAGCCAATGGGACGAATATAATTATCTTGCTGAAATTTTAAAAATTAAAAAAGAATTGCCCGAACTTGAATCCATTATCGTTGCGGGCAACGCAATGGGTGAAGGGGTTTATTCCTTTGAGGCCTTAATGGACAAAGCCAGTCAGAGAAAACTCCCGGTTGTGGCCATCGATCCACGGGAAGATCTTGCCATGCTGCTGTATACCTCCGGTACCACCGGGCAGCCCAAAGGGGCCATGATCACACATTATGCGGCCGTGCGGGCCGGGTGGGAATATTCACTGGGCGTGCAGGCCTCGCCAGAGGATATTTTTATCGGCATTTTGCCCATGAGCCATTCCTATGGTTGCGGATCGATTCTGATACAGCCCATCCTGCTGCAGTCAACCCTGGTTTTAATGGATAAATTCGAAATCGAGAAAGCGTTCAAGCTTATCGAACGCGAAAAAATCACCTTGCAACTGGGTGCCCCGCCACATTATATCCTTGAACTTAATCACAAAAAAAGACCGGATTATGATCTCAGCTCTCTCAGGGCCGGCCTGATCGCCGGAATGGTTGCGCCTGAAGGTTTGATTACACAGGTGGAAAAAGAGATGGGAGTTTATTTAACCTCTTTCTGGGGGGCATCGGAGGTGGGTCCGGGTCTGGGGACCATGTGCCCCTATCCTTCTTCGTTGTATATTAGAGAAAAATATATCGGCCGGCCGGTAACCGATACCCGCATGCGGGTCGTTGATCCTGAAACCCATGGCCAACTGCCGGATGGAGAAATCGGCGAATTGACGCTATCCGGATGGCATGTCATGCAGGGTTATTGGAAAAATCCTGAAGAAACCCGCAAACAAATCATTGATGGTTGGCTTTTCATGGGAGATCTGGCATCCAGAGAAGAAAACGGCTACTTCAAAATTTACGGGCGTACCAAAGACCTGATTAACCGCGGCGGGTATAAGATTTACCCCTATGAGCTGGAGTCGTTATTAATCGAACATCCCAAGATTGACCAAATTTGCGTGGTGCCAACGCCCAACCCGGTACTGGGAGAATCCATCTGTATATGTGTGATTCCAAACGCGCAGCAAAGGATCTCATTAGAAGAGATCCGGGAATTCATGAAAGACAAAATTGCCCCCCACAAACTACCGGATGAGCTTTGCATCATGGATGATTTCCCGAAACTGTCCGGTGGCGTAAAAATCAAAAAATTCGGAAAAGACGGCCTGACCGAACTGGCCGAAAAGGATGAAAACCGCGAGCGAATCCGAAAGTAAAGAGTAGACCTTCCAGCTTTAGATATCTATTACCTGAATCTGTAGATCAATACGGTGGCGGTTAATGGCAGGGCCCACCTTTCAACACGCCTGATATCTTCAGGTTTCCTTCACCTGTCCATAATTCTAATAATTTTCAGATTTGTTTATGAATTCCAAAAAATAGACCGATGCTTAAAATTATATCTTCATAGCCGTAAGATGCAATTTTCAAAATTAGTGTATAGCGTTGGCCAACCTAAACCAGCTCGATACCCTCTATTGAAGAGTTTAAAGAATAAAAAGAGCGACCGAGGAATATTTTTGAGATTCCTGGTAATTGATGTCAACCAATCTATGAGGACTAATGGTCGTAGTCTCCAGTTAGGGTTATAGTGTGAATATTAAGCTGATAGAAATGCGAAAGGCCCGATTGTTATC
>Ga0255055_10001967_pt1 | contig 14617 bp, 12 predicted proteins | sample JV7_2_27_MG_FD_188633 | JGI IMG/M metagenome (GOLD analysis project Ga0255055, IMG submission 188633) | Seawater microbial communities from Jervis Inlet, British Columbia, Canada - JV7_2_27 | ecosystem: Environmental > Aquatic > Marine > Inlet | place: Canada: British Columbia | collected...
CACCAAAATGGACACAGTATCCAAGGACTTCTTATTATACCTGGTGTTGAAATCTCAACAAATAAAGGTCATGTGATAGGAATTGGGATTAGTAAAACAATAAAGAAAAGATTATCAGTTAAAGAAACGATTGAGAAAATAATTGATTTTGGTGGGTACCCCATTATTCCTCACCCTTTTGATTTCACAAGAAAAGGTATAGGAAAAGAACTTCAAGAACTAAATGGAATTGGAATAGAAACTATCAATGGATCATGTCCATTGGGTTGGTTCAATAAAAAAGCAAAAAGATGGGCAGAGAAGAATGACCTCCCAGAAACAGGAGGAAGTGACTCACATAGACTTAAAGATATAGGGATAGCATATACAACTTTTGAAAATGAAATAGAATCTATTGACGAACTTATTGAAGCAATTAGAAAAGGAAAATCTAAAGCTCAAGGAACTCATTTATCTATTCCTGCAAAAATAGTGAGGTCCTTTCAGATACATTTTTGAGAGTTTTACTGTTGCAATCAGCTTACTAAAGTGGGGAAGAGAAACTTACTTTATATTAATTAATCAAACAAAATCTGTAAAAAGATTGAAAAAGAATTGATTGTGGAAATTAAAACGCGTTGTTCTTATTCCACATTTCTTCTTTTAGCAAATCTCTGATAGCGACTCTTATGCACTCGCTTCTATTTGGATATCTTTTCAATCTAACTAACTCATCTAAATCATGAAGGAATTCATCTGGGAGATGAACGGTAACCAATTTCATTCTTATTACACCTCTGATTTCACTCCGGTTTTTTTATTTAAAGGAAATGTAATATTAGGAGAATATACTTCACTATTTTCACATGTTTTACTGATATGTCTAGTAACAATTGTGACAACCACAAATTATCAATTTCAGAGCGTATTACTGTGTTAGGTGATCATTTGAGAGATATTACAATTTCGTAAATTATAATAAATGATATTTTTACATTATTCCAGTTCCAGGTGGAACTTCCTTGTCAAGATTTAGTAAAATTGGTTCTCCATCAATATCAGCAGCTAATAACATACCATCGGATTTTTCTCCCATCAATGTTGCAGGTCTGAGATTTGTAACAACAACAATTTGTCTTCCAACAAGCTCTTCTGGTTTGTAGAATTTTTTGATCCCTGCCAATATCTGTCTTTTTTCTATCCCCAAGTCTATGTTTAGCTTGATTAGGTTTTTACTTTGTTCAATCGTTTCTGCATCGATTATTGTAGCAACTTTCAATTCAACGTTCTTTAATTCTTCATAAGTTATTTTTTCCATTTTTTTAACTCCTTCTTGTTCCTTAGCTTTTTCTCTAATTTCTTCGAGTTTCTTCTTTATTTCTTCTGATTTGATTTTTGAGAATACAGGTTTAATTTTTGATATCTTTTGACCTGAATTTGCAACATGAGCATCTAATTTATCAATTCCAATATCAACAAGTTTCTTCTGAAAACCAAGAGCATCCCATATTGTTTCAGCAGTTACGGGAATTATTGGCCATAATAATACTGCCAGAACTTCTGAGATTTTAGCTACAATATTGAGAATAGTTGAGGTTTTACTCTTATCGCTTTTAATCAGATGCCAAGGTTCAGCAGTTGAAAAATACTGATTTCCATGCCTAGCCAATTCCACTGCAATATTAGAAGCATCTTTTAGTTTAAAATTATCCATTGCATCTACATAAGATTGAATACTCTGGTCTATTTGTTGTAGAATTTCAGTGTCTGCCCTACTAAGAGTTCCTCTTTCAGGAATTTTGCCATCAAAATGCTGTGATATGAATGTAATGGTTCTATGAATAAAATTCCCAATTACATCATTAAGATCAGTGTTGATGGTTATCCCAAATTCACTCCAGTCAAAATATGAATCTTTGAGCTCTGGTCTAGTAGCAATTAGATAGTATCTCCAATAATCAGCAGGAAGGGTTTTAACAGCTTCATCTCCCCAAATACCTATTCCTAATGATTTGGAAAAAGGTCCTTCTTTAAACATTATGAAATTAGTAGTAGCTACAGCATATGGTAATGGGAATGTTCCTTTTATTGCAAGAAGCATCGCAGGAAACAGTAATGCATGAAAGAATATGTTATCTTTACCAATACAAAATACTGTTTTTGTATCTTTGCTATGCCAAAAATCATCAAATCTCTCAGGTTTTCCTTGCTCTTCAGCTAACAATTTAACTGTACTAATATAACCTAGAACATTCTCAAACCATACATAAAGGACCTTGTCGCTAAATTCCTCACCAAAAATGGGAGCTATCGAGATTCCCCAAGTCATATCTCTTGAAATTGGTCGTGGGAGTAATCCTTCATCAATCATACTCAGAACTTTTTGTTTTGCAAATGAAGGGATATGAGGATTATCTTCTGCAAATTTACGAAGTTCTTTGGATAGTTTGGGTAAATCAAAGTACCAATGTTTAGTTTTCCTAAGTACAGGGGTGTTTTGACATGTTGCACAATATGGATCTATTAATTCAGTTGGTTTGAGAACAGCACCACATTCATGATTTTTACAAAGGTCACCTCTTGCACCTTTCACTCCACAGACAGGACAAGTTCCTTCTACAAATCTATCTGGAAGGAATCTTTTATCATATTCACAATAATATTGTTCTGATTCTTGTAAGTTATAATAACCATTCTCATGAATTTTCTTATGAAAATTTTGCACAAAGGATATGTGTGTTTTATTGCTAGTAATGGTATATCTATCAAAATTAATATTCCATTGGTCTAACAATTTCAATATTTCCTCATGATACTTTAGTGCTAATTCCTTTGGTGTGATTCCTTCTACCTCAGCTGCAACTGCAATTGGAGTTCCATGTGCATCTGAACCACTAACATAAACAACATCATGATTTCGTAATTTGTGATATCGAGTAATCACGTCTCCACTAAGTAATTGCAGCATTGTTCCTAGATGAGGAATTGTATTAACATAAGGCCAGGCTGCTGTTATAACCCATTTTTCCTTTGACATTATTGATCACCCCTTCTTTTGTTGTTTAAAGGTGTATTCTTCCGCTCAAACAGTAGAAAACAATAAGCTTTATGTGTTTTTTGGGAAGAAAGAATTGTTGTATCTGGTGGTTGAAACTTTACACTAATATGCCTTCTCAAAAAGATTTCAGGACCCTTTTCGGGGATGCATTTCGTTATCCCTCAACTTAACCACTTAACCACCTAAATAACACGCAGTATTCTCATTTAAAAATCTAATGGAAAATATATCGTTTGAGAAAGAATTAAACTAGAACTTTCTATTAGCTATTTCATAGTACAATTGTTCTATTTGATTTGTTACACTTTCAAAAGAGAAATCAGATCTAATTTTTTTCCTAGCTTGCTGTGCAATAGACACATAGTTATCATATTCGCTAACTACCTTCAATATGGATTGTTCTAATGATTCAACATTTCCAGCTTCAAAAAGAGTTCCAAATCTCCCTTTATCAAGAAGTCGTGGCATATCACCAATATCAGATGCTATTACAGGAATCCCCATCGCCATTGCTTCAATTACAGTTGTTGGAGAACCCTCCCAAAAACTTGGCAACATCAGAACATTGGTTTGTGCAAGTAGTTTTGGGATTTCTAAATGATTTACTGAACCAAATAATTTTACGTTTTTTTCATTCTCAAATTTCTTCTTCAATGTGGAAAAGAGAGAACCATTACCTATAAACCAAAACGAAAATTTTGTTTTTTGTTTTAGTAGATTTTGAATTACTTCAGCATAATATCCAATTCCCTTCCAAGATTCAAGATCCCCTACATATGTAATAACAGGTTGTTTGTTTACCTCAGGTTTAATTTCTGGGAATATCCTTGTATCTATTGCATTGTTGACAATCGTTAAACGTTCAGTTCTAGAAATGGTCTGCTTCAATAAATCAATGTCGTTTTTACTCACAGAAGCAATTTTATCAGCTTGAGATAGTACAAATCTACCCAAGGTAAAATCGAAGAAAAGTTTAACAAATTCTTTTAGAAAACTTGTCTTATAGGGAGGACGACCAACCCCTCCATGAATGTGTAGAAGAAGAGGGATTCTCTTGAATAATTTAGTTATTGCTGCTTGAATAGTTGTAAAATAAATATATGAATGAACATGAAAAACATCTACATCTTGTACTTTAAGCAATTTATGTAACATTATGCAAGCGGGATTGATACCAAAAACATCCCAAGGACTGAAAAAACGATGTACTGTCATATTGGTTGAATAACTTTGATAAGGAACTTTTGTAGACTTTTTAGTCGTAAAAACATCTATATAATGACCACGATTAGCTAATTCTCTTGATAAATAACTTACGTATCTCTCTGTTCCTCCATAACTTTTAGATTCAAAAAACGGAGTTACTTGGACAATCTTCAGTTTTTCCATTTCTTTCACCTATAAGTGATATAGTAGAAAGTTCTTACCATTATTTATCACCACATGAAGGGTTGGTCTGTTAGGAATAAGTACTCCTAGATAGTACGTAATTTCCATTTGTGATAAGTAGATTGGGGTTCCCAACCATTGATCCATAACAGTACTTAATACTACATAGTACAAAGACGTTTGTCTGATTCGTTGACCATTCTCGAGTAAGCTTGAATTTGAATCAAGCACCAATGGCAATTCATAGATATTTACTCCCTCAATAAATTTTGAAATGGAAAACGGTATACTTATTCTACTCCCATATATCGTTAAGTTTACGTTTTCTTCTATACTTTTTGCAAAGGTTATATTTTGATAATCGTTTGTTAGATTATAACCAGGAAGATATTCATCCCCCATGTATGCTAGACTAAGATAGGAATTGAAAAGAAGAACAGCAATAAGTAATGTTTTCCATATTTTGCCTAATTTTCCTAATAATTCAGAAATTGCCAAAAAACCAAGAAAGCCCATGAAGATGAGAGTAAAAACAAATGTTCGAGGAGCAACCCATGATAATTCATGTTCTGCAGAACTAAACATAAGAGAGGATACTACTGTAAAACCATAGAAACAAAAACCTAAAGCAAAAAGAGCGTATTTTACACGGTCTGGAAACAATAATGCAACTGCACTCAGAATAAAAAGAATAACTAACTCAGTAGAGATATACCAAGAAGGTAAATTTGCAGTGTAGATGAATAATCCTATTATTTCAGTTATAATTACGGCGCTTACAATTAAAATAACCGATATCTTCGCAACTGTGTTCTTCGAGAAGAATTTGGAAATTCTCTCACCGTATCTTATACGAATTAAATATCCAATTAGTGTAATAATAACCCACAATACAAGAAGAGAGAACGAATTTTTAATAAAAACATCATACAGTGTTGCATAGGTTTCATTTCTACTAAAATACAGATTTACTATGTTAAATTCCTGAGAATCCAGTATGGTTCTAACAATCAGAACAGCTGGAATTGCATATACAAGAGATAAGATTGATTTGTAATTCACAGCAAAAAAAATACTTGAGAAGAGGATGACAGGTAGCAGAAAAACTGCAGATAGATGATGAACTTTCATGGTTACAATAGCGAGGAAACCCGCAATTATTTGAGCACGAAAACTCTCTGGTTTGCACAAATAAAGGTATAAACACAAACTAAACAATCCAATACCAAGTGAATTTGGCCTTCCTATGAACATCTGTATTCCGATGATTGCAGGATATAATAAAATAAGAGCTAGATATTGAATACCAAAATCGTTTGGAATGTACCCTCTTTTCTTCTTTTCGACATGGCGTATGAAAGCAATGACTGAAAGATCAAAGAGCAAAATGGGGATAACTACACTCACAAATTCATATATTAGCTTAGCTTTTAGACCAGTTAAAAATGAGATACCAGAAGTAAGTACGTGCAGTCCTACAAAATCATAATAAGAAGAAGCGACATCAACTCTAGTAATATTATTATTTGAAATAATTGAATCAACGTGTTGCAAGTGTATATATGAATCAAATCCGAACATTCCTACATTAAAATAAAGTATAAAGAAAATTAATGTAATTTTTCCTATTAAAAGAGCAGGAATGAAGATGGACTTTTTCAATTCAATTACACCTAACAGTGTTCTTCTAAATAAGTTATTCTATGATTTTTTCGGACAATTTTCGGAATTTATGATTGTTACAAAATGGACAACCTTTCTCCTTTAATTGTTCTATTGTATTGAAATCTCGATCTTTTCCTATCTCGATTGTTTTTGAGCATTTAATGCACTGGTATTTACGAATTTTGGGTAATATTTCACCCGTGTATATGGCTTCTTCAAATACACCAGTAATTAGTGGATTTACAGGAGGAATGGTCTCAAGACGATACATTGTTGAAACACCACCTAGTTTTTGAGCGCCAACATAATGATTGAACCTTGGTTTAATATCTGTGATTAAACAACCCATTTCAAGCAAGTTTCTTTCAATTTTTAGTAGTTCAATTGGAGGTTTTCTTGAAAAGGAGAGATAAACTACACCACTTGTGTTCTTTGACAGCAAATCAAGACCACGTGAAATAAACAGATTACATCCATTTATGGTATAGGGAGGATCTGTCATAATACAATCAAAATTATCATGATATGATTTAGGAATTGGCTTTCTTAAATCGTGTTCAACAAATTGAATATTCTTCCCCAGTTCCTTGTTTGCTTGTTCAGTAATGTGCTTAATTTTTGAATCAATATCAAAAACAACAATCTTTGAATCCTTGTGAGCAAATAGAGCTAAGGCAATACTAGTTAAATCACTATCTCCAATAAACGCAAAGTTTTTTCTATAAAGATCAAACTTATGAATCATAAAGAGAACACGTGCTAGATTAGTTTTCGGAGTTGCGAAAGACTGGTCTATCTGTGTTTTTGGTACACCTCTCATTTCACAATATTTTCTTATAATAGCTAAAGATCTTTCGTATTTTTGATAGGGAAAAGAAACTCCAAGTTCTTTGCAATTATTACATTGAAAATCCTCATTTGATCCACCCAATGATTTCAAAATTTGTTCTCCCAATTCAGTAGGTGAAGCACCTTTCTTGGTTTTTTGAACCCATTTCACTTTTTCAAACTCATTCCTTATTGCAACGCATATAGGTACAGGAAAGCTACTTTCTTGAGAGATTGTTTTCATTGATTTATCCTTGAATCTCTCGAAAACTGCTAAAATCTTTATCAAACCAGGTACCCCTTCCTTTAAATCAACATTACCCTGTATAGTTGTCAATGTTTCAAAGATTGATTGATAGTTCATTATGATTTCAGTATTATAATCAGTTTAATACTTTTTCAATTTTAAGACAAAACTTTTCAATTTCAGCAAAAATAAATATACTAAGAGCGTAATAATATGAAAAATCTAGATTTTTTACAATTCTATCCTTATCTAACATATAAAGAAAAGCAACTTCATATCGAGGGGTTCCCTATCTCTAAATTTGCACAAAAACAAGAAACACCTTTCTTCCTCTTTTTACCCAAACGTTTTAACCAAAATTTCGAAGGAATGAAGAACGGAATTAGTAAACACATTCCAAATTTTCTTATCGCATATGCCTTAAAAGCTAATTACCTTGGTAGAGTGTTGGATAAAGCAAGTTCTATGGAGTTAGGTGCAGAAGTGATGTCTCTCTTTGAATTAAAACTAGCAAAAAAGGCTAATTTTCCAACGGATAAAATAGTATTCAATGGTCCTGCTAAATCTTTAGAAGAGCTGAATTTCGCAATTTCTGAAGGGATTAAACATCTGAATGTAGATTCCTTTAATGAACTAAAGACGATTGAGGAAGTAGCAAAAAACAAGAATCACATTCAACCAATTACAATTAGAATTCACCCACAATTAAGTGAGGAGACTGAAAAGAGATTATTAATCAAAAAGAATAGTAAATTAGGGATAGATTTTTCCCGAGGAGTAAAATTATACGAATATGCAAAAAAGAGTTCTTATCTTAATCCAGTGGGGATCCATGTTCATGTAGGTACAAATCTAATCTCACATGACTTCTACGAAGAACTTCTAATTTTCTTTAACAATTATATCATTGAATTGGAAAAAAAACTGCAAATAGAAATCAAGGAAATTAACTTAGGGGGAGGGTTAGCTAGTGGTTCTTCATTAGATTTGAATAATTTTAATTTTACAAAATTAGGTGAGCAATTAGCAAAACATATTGAAAACTATGAAAGCAAGTTATTTATTTTTGAACCAGGAAGATATCTAATTGAAGATAGTTTCGTAGCAGTCACTAAAACATTAAGATTAAAGAAATCTTGGGGGAGAAAATGGGCTTTTACAGATATTGGTGCAAATTCATTGATACCTATGAGGTACACACTGTACAAAATAATTCCCGCAATTGATAAGGGAAAGGGGCAGTATACAAATGTAGGAGGTCCATTGTGTTTGCCGGTAGATGTTATATCGAATGAAGCTGTTGATTTTGAGATTGAAGAAAATGATCTGCTAGTAGTCTTGAATTGTGGTGCTTACACAATATCCATGAGTGAGCAATTTGGATATCCCCGTCCTGCGATTTATGAACTTGAAGATGGGGGGAAATTAAAGTTGATTAAAGCTGCTGATGATCTGAACCAGATGGTAGAAGATGAATTTTCCTTCAGGAAAACTAGTGAATAGAACAGGAATGAAATATGTCTGAAAGTCTAGATGAAACAGAAATTTGCTCTAAGATTTGTGGAAGCAAGTGTTGTAGAAGCACACCGCCAGCCTTGACATCAATAGATTTTGAAAGAATAGCAAAAATCAAAGAAGGTGAAACTTGGTATACTAAGTTAAATCAAGAAAAAAAGGACATATTTGTAATTTCAAAAAAGGAAAAATCAGATGATTGTTTTTTTCTTTCAGTAAATGGTTTATGTGCAATATATGAAAATAGGCCACTTGATTGCAGGCTCTTCCCTCTTTTTCTTAAAATAAAGAAAATTGACGATATAAGTTACAACCTAAAATGGTTGGTTTGGTATTGTTCTTTAACAGAAGCTATCGGTATAGAAAATCTACAAACTAGAAGTAGATCTCTGATCGAATCTAAACTCTCACAAAACCCTGAAGAGATTTTTGAATACCAAGAAGCTATGTATTTGTCTAAAGGATACAAGAGAAAACATTTCTTAATTGAAGAACGTTTAAAGATAAGAGAGAGTGATTAATAGCAATGAGCTCCATTTCCCTCATAATCCCAACATATAATAACGCTTCAACGTTGAAAGATTGTTTGGAATCTATTAAGAAGCAATCACTCCAACCTGATGAAATAATAATAGCAGATGGACATTCTACAGATAAAACTGTAGAAATAGCAGAGAGTTTCAAGTGTATTATTGTGTATGAAGAGGGGGGAACAAGAGCTGCTGCTTGTAATGTTGCTTTAGGAGTAGCAGAAGGAGATATTATAGTTTTTACAGATTCTGATGTCATAGCCAAAGAAGATTGGCTTGCTAATCTAATGGATGGGTTCAAAGTTCAACACAATGTAAATGTAGCATGTGTAACAGGACCAAATATTGAATACCCAAATGAGAGTTTATTTGGAAATGCTGTAAGTGCGGTTTATAACACCTTTCTAGGAGGGAGCTGGTCAGAACAAGTGAAAAGCATCTTCAAGAAAGAAGAGAGATATGTTCAAAGTGCTGCTGGATGCAATGCAGCTTATAGGAAAGAAGCATTAAATGAAGTTCTTCCTTTTAATGAAAATTTACTCACTGCTGAAGATACTGATATAAATTTCCGATTGATTGAGAAAGGATATTTTCTTTATTTCAATCCCGAAGCTATTGTCTATCATCAACGTCCTCAAACCCATAAATCTTTCATGAAAAAATCAAAGAAATATGCTATAGGAAAAATTCAATTCTTTCGAACGCATAAAACTGGTTTAGAATTATGGCATTTACTCCCTCCACTCTATTTTCTAACAAGTCTTTTTATTCTTCTCTCTCTTTTTGCAAATGTTTGGATAGGATTAGGGCTCGCAGGATATTTTGCATTATATCTTTTAACCATCCTGCTTACATCTATTGTACAATCAATCAGATTCAACCAATGGAAATATCTCTTCTTATTACCTATAATGTTCATTGAAGGTCATCTTTCTTGGAGCATTGGGATTCTCAAGGAGATTTTTACAATAAGAAAAAGAGAGGATAATGATTGACATTGAACATTGCTATGTTATTTGAACTTGGTCCAGACGATAATTCAAGAATAGGCGGTGGAGTAGAACTTCATGCTACTAATTTATCCAAAGAACTTGTAAGAAGAGGACACAAAGTAACATATTTTACAGGAGCTATTCCCAATTGTAAAAATAAAACTATAATTGATAACCTAAATATCAAACGAATTGATTTATGCTCGTTGATAAAAAAAGCATACAAAACACAACAACTTAATTTTACACGACAGATATTATTCTTAGCAAAGACAGCACTATCTAGACATAAGAAGATCGTTGAAAACGAAGATTTTGATATCTATCATGGTCATGTTTATTCAGCTGGTTTAGCTGCATATTTGCTTTCAAAAAAACAAAAAGCAGTTAGCATTAACACAATTCATGGTTCATACTACAAGTACTGGAAACAATTAACAAGGAACAAACTTACTGCAACATTTTTTAGAAGTATGGAAAGACGCATAGCTCCATATCTAGCAAAAAAGAGTACTTATCAAATCCATACTGATTTTGACTTTGCAGATACAGTGAAGAAATGGTGTAAACCTGAAATTCAGAAGAAAATTATTACTGTCTTAAATGGTGTAGATACAAAGAAATTCAAACCAGATATAAAGCCAAATGCTGAACTTTCAAATAAAAAAGGACCCGTTATTATGACAACTAGACGTTTAGTGACAAAAAACGGAGTTATCTTTCTGGTTAGAAGCTTTAAACAGATACTAAAGAATTTTCCTGAAGCTGAATTAATCATAATTGGAGATGGTCCTGAAAAGGAAACAATAGAAAAAGAGATTCAGAAGCTAGAAATTAAATCACGAACACATCTTATTGGAATGATCACTAATGATCAAATTCCCTCATATCTTTCAGCTGCAGATGTCATTGCTGTTCCTAGTATTGTTGAAGCGTCAAGTATCAGTGTTTTAGAGGCTATGGCTATGAAAAAACCTATTGTAGCATCAGATATACCAGGAATTAGAGAAATTACTAATTATGGAAAAAATTGTAAATTAGTATCGTCCATGAACTCTGAAGAGCTAGCTTTAGGTATCAACAGTTTATTAGAGAATAAGGAAAAAGCAAACGAAATAGCAGGCTTAGGTTATGAAGAGATATTGAAGAATTACACTTGGGAGAAGAAAGCTAAAGAAATAGAAGAGATATATTACAAAGCACAGGAAAAAAAGGAATAACCTAAAAATATAAATCGAGATAAGATGAATACTGAAACCCATTTCTGTTTAAGAGTTGATATAGATACCTTTGAAGGATTAAAGAAGGGATTACCTAATTGTATTAAGATTGCAAAAAAAGCAGAATGCCCAATTACAGTATATCTCAGTCTTGGCAAATATGCTACAGGAAGGAATATCTTCAGGAGGATTAAGAAAAAAGAGAGCATTAGCCTCAAGTTACCTCCTTGGAGAAGGAACTCTCTGAAAAGTATTTTACGCGGATTAGTTATTCCACCTGCTAGAATAGGAGAGAAAGAAAAGAGTCAGCTAAGATATTACAATCATTTAGAAGAAATTGAGTTTCATGCACATGGTTTTAATCATGTTAATTGGTCTTCGAATTTTTCAAATTTCACAAAAGAGAAAACAAAGGAATATGTAGATGCATTTATTTCAGAATATGAAGAAATTTTTAACCAAAAACCTATAGCAAATGCAGCACCCAATTTTCAAGTAAACACACATTATTTCGATTATTTAAAAGCTAAAGGATTCAAATTTTCTTCTGATTTTTGCTACAATGAGCCATTTATTTTAAAACCACACGATTTAGTACAACTACCTATTACAGAACCAACAATTGAAGAATTCCTAATACAAGGAAAAAATCCAGAACAGATAAAAGAAGAATTTGAGATGAGTTTGAAAGCTAAAACAGATACAGAACTAAATTATGTTTGTTTATATGTTCATGCAATTTTCGAACCGGTGAAATTTGAAAACCTTCTGGAAAACATATGCAAAATGTCTTTCAAATATGATATGAAACCAATTTCTCATGGTGATTACTACAAATTGTTTAATACTTTTCCACCATTAGAATACTCAGATGTGCTAAATTGAGTTGATACAATGAAAAAACGATCTGTTTGTTTCCTCACGCAAGAATATAGAAAAGGAGCAACATGGATTTATTGCTCAAATCTAGCAGCAGAAATAAAGAAGGAAGGTTTGTGGGATCCGTATATTATTGCAGCAAGCAGAAAAGGGAGTTTGAGAGACGAAAAGGAAAAGGATTTCTTATTAAAATTAATTGAAACTTCTTCATCGAAATTCTTTTACTCTCAGGATTTCTGGAAAAAATCCCTACAAGAAGTCGAAATAATCAATCCTACAATCATTCATGGAAACATGAATCTACTTTCTACATATGGAATCAAGAATAATTATCCCGTCGTTGAAACTGTACATACTACATTTAGTAGAGAAAGAAAAGGAGCAAAGGAAGAAACATTCAGATCGTTAAGTTGGGTAGAAAAACGTGCATTATTACTATATCCAGTCTTAAGAAAAATTGAAACCAAGTTGTTAAAACGAGCAACCCACCTCATTGCAGTAAGTAATGCTATAAAGAAGGAATTGATTTCCAAATACACAATTGATGAATCTAGAATCACTATTATTCCTAATGGAGTAGACACTAACAACCATCATGCTACTGAAAGAAAACTCTATGAAAAGAACGAAAATGAAATTGTTCTAGGTTTTCTTGGAAGAATGACTGCAAGTAAGGGTGGAAAAATTCTCTTTCCAATTTTAGAGAGAGTAAAAGAAAAGATCCCTGATTTAAAGCTATTAATTGCTGGAGATGATTTAGGATCTAGAAGTGAAATAATCAAATTAATAGAAAAGCACAATCTGAAGAAGAATATAATTGATTATGGATATATTTTTGACATTGAGAAAAAGAATGCTTTCTTTAGCTCTTTAGATCTATTTCTACTACCTTCTAGTCATGAAGGTATGAGTTTAACTCTATTAGAAGCTCTTGCGTGTCAATCTCCAATATTAGCTTCTCCACAAGCAGTAACATTTGATCATAAAAACACAATAATTATTTCAGAAAGAACGATAGAAGGGTTCGTAGAGAAAATTATCGAGTTTTATAATAAACCTGAGATATCACGCAGTATCAAAAAGAAATCTTTAGAGGTTGTTTCAAACTATTCTTGGAAAAACACTGCAAAGCTGACACAAAAAGCATATGAGAAAATCGTATCTGAATACCTAATCTGAGACATACTAATTATCTACTTCTGAAACCTCAGAATCTGGCTTTTCTGTAAGTTCTTTTCGTTTCTCAGCTCTGGGTAAGATAAACAACCAATAGATTGGTATCCACATAATCAGTAATGCATAACCCAAATAGTTGTGAATGGGTTCTGCAATATTCCAACCTCTAAAATAGAAAACAAAGAGGATGACATTTACCCTCAAGATATTAATAAGATAAGTACCAATGACCCCAATGGTTGTAACTAAAACTACTTTCCAGTTCCATTTTAATCTCTTTCTGGATTCAAAAAGCATAAGTAAGAAAATTGCAAGAAAAATCGTTAAAGAATGTATACCACTACAACGAGCATCTATTGCTATATTCTTTATACCATTTGGACTATTAAATATGAGCAAAGTATAACCTCTATGGGATTCTAATACATTCAAAGCCCAACTTGAATTAGAAAACATACTGAATGTTTTGGTAATTCTGAAAGGTTCTGATGCAATTATAACCCACCTTGACTCAACTAGATTCAACCCAAAGACATACATTAATCCTGTTACAATAACACCAGTTGCTTCTGTAAGCCAATCTGCTATTCTGAGTTGGAATAGAAAACTATCAACTCCTGAATATATCAAAGCATAGAATATTGAAGTCAATAAAATCATGTACAAAGCAGGGGTTCGATATTTCTTAAAAATGGGATCATCCCAAGTAAGGAGTAGTGCTGCAAGAAATGCAAAAACAAGTCCAAAGGGTACAAGTAGATTTGAAGGGAAGTCAAAAAACAGAATTCTTACTGTTTCTTCATTTCTGTGTCCTTCAAACATAATATAGAAGTAAACAACAAAACTAATCAAAACAAAGGAGATTGAATATCGAAAAATTCTATTCTTAAAAGGAGAAATAATTGGTTGCATTTTTTTCCCAAAGGATTTCAGTTTAAGCTCAAGGTTTTTTCTCCAGATAGAAAATGAGTTTTTTGATTCTATGGTTGAGGAATTTAGCTGTTGGGAGTTGTCTGTTGTTTCTTCCTTTGATTTTTCAAGCTTCACAGATTCCTCTTTATCTTCGCTCTTCAAATTCTCTACCATTTGTTCTCACACTATTCAGATCTCTTTCTTTGAACATCTCTCTATGAGAAATC
>Ga0255055_10001968_pt1 | contig 14617 bp, 11 predicted proteins | sample JV7_2_27_MG_FD_188633 | JGI IMG/M metagenome (GOLD analysis project Ga0255055, IMG submission 188633) | Seawater microbial communities from Jervis Inlet, British Columbia, Canada - JV7_2_27 | ecosystem: Environmental > Aquatic > Marine > Inlet | place: Canada: British Columbia | collected...
ATCGAAGCCCTCACCGTCTTCGAACGCCTCGAGCGCACCGCACACCACCTCCACGTTCCCGAGATCCTCGCAACGCAACGCGGCGGCTCGCGCGCGCTCCAGGCTCCCCTCGAGCGCGGTGACATTCGCGCCAGACTCGCCCAGGTATCTCGAGATGGCGCCGGTGCCGGCACCTATCTCGAGTATTCGTAACGACGGTTCGAGTCTGAGCGGGCGCACGAGGTTGGCCCGTTGGCGCGACAGATGGTAGCGTGTCGGCCAGTCGTCGATTTTCGCAGCGAGCTCATCGGAGAGTGATGAACGGTCGCTTGCCTCGGCGAGGATGCTGTACAGCCGGTCCTCGGAGCCATCGCGGTATTCGACGGTGCGGTCGAGGATGCGAATGCCCGAATCGGGGTCGCGCTTCATCGCTCTGGCCAGTTTTGAAGCCACAGGACGCCCGTTGCCGGTCGCTTGGTGTTGCGTGTTGACATCTCTAACGATTATACGGGTCCACGTACGCCCAGCGTTGGTGCGAAACGGCGGTTTCCAAGGTACATCCCGAGCAGCCTCAGGCGGCTTGCCCGCCCGCGATCCGCGGTGTAGCCGGTCGCGATCCGGAGACTGCAACGAACACCGAGGGACCGCCAGGCATGCCCCTCGCATCCGGACAGCCGTAAAATATCGAGTGCGCCGAGGCGACGGGTGTAGTGTACCGCTGCCGCATAGCAGGGGAGAATAAGGTGCCCGTTGGCTCGTATGAGCCGCTGCCACCGTCGGTCCTCGAACATGGGGCCTGGGTGGAATGGGAAACGCTCCCAGATATCGCGGCGAATCGCCGCGTTGACGATCGAGAAGACAAATCCGCCCTGGTCTTCAAGCCACCGGTGCGTCTCCTCGGTGAGATTCGGATCGGAGTACGGAGGGCACGGTGAGAGGTGGCCCAAGACCCCGCCCTGCACTGCTGAAGGGGGACGGTCGTGGAAAAACGGTGAGATCAGGCGATCGAGCCAATGCTCGTCTGCTGGCACAGCGTACGGAGATACAAAGACCAATACCTCGCCGCGCGCGGCTGTGCCGCCGGCGTTGACGGTCGCCCCCTGGTCGAAATGTCCACCCCTCATGGAGATGACGCGTGCCCCCAACTCGCGCATTGTCGCGATTTCGTCGACCGTCGAACCCCAGTCCACGCACAGAACCTCCACCCGCCTAGAGGTTTCTTGACGGCCGATGCCCTCGAGACAGGTGGCGATGGCTTGACTGGTGGCCGGGACGGGGATGATGATCGACAGCTCGGGTGTCGCCGTTTCGGAGGGCTCACCGAGGTGTGGCAATACCAGACGATGCGAAACCGGGCGTTTTCTCAACAGCTCTTGATGAGCGGTGCGTAACGTTTCGCTGACGGCGCCCCAATCGTACCGCGATTTGGCCAGGCACCGGCCGCGCTTTCCGATTTCAGCGATCTCTTCATCGGAAGCGTGTAGAAGGTCCGCCACGGCTCGAGCGATCCCCTCGGGCGTGTCGGCTGCCTTCACCTCGGGTGGCTGTGAGAGCTCGAGGCCCTCTATGCCGATGGCGGTGGAAACCACTGGCAGGCCACCGGCGAGCGCCTCGAGAATCTTCAGACGGGTACCCGAGCCGGCGCGCAGTGGGACCACCATAGCGCGGTGGCTGTGGTAGAGCGGGGCGATTTCCGACACCTCGCCGAGCACGGTTATGCCGTCGCGGCCATCCCACGCGAGCACGCTGTCCGGGGGCCTGGCGCCCACCACCGTGATTCGGGCGTCGGGGATGAGCCGCCGAACCGCGGGCCACACCTCGCCGGTAAGGAATTCGAAGGCGTCGAGGTTGGGGAGGTGGGGAAAGGAGCCAAGGAAAAGAACGTGGCGCCGCTCGGCCGCCGAGGGCGGTGTGAAATGGCTCGTGTCGACGCCGTTTGGCACCACCCGGATGCGGCTCATACCGTCACTCAGATGAGCGGCGAGCACTTCGCGATCCACCTCGGACATAACGTGCACCTGGTCCGCCCGCTCACAAGCGCTTAATTCGAAGCACTTCTGGCGGAGGACGTCCGCGGCCCCTCCACCGAGGCGATCGACCGCGGCAAAACGCTCGCCGATGCTGATTGCCCGCTGGCGTGAAAATGAGCTGAAGCTCAGGTCGTGCTCAACGAGAACCGTACGCGCTGGTGCGCAGGCATTGATGTAGTAGCCCATCTCGGTGTACTCGAGGTGGACGACGTCGAAATCGTGGGCATTGGCCAGCGCCGCCAGGCGTTCGGCAATCAGGGACGAGGCGTAGTGAGTGGCCGATGGAGGCAGCACGTTCCACGGGTCATGGGCACTTTTCCCGGGAGCCGGCATTTGTTGGAAGAAAATGTGCTCACACCACGGTTCGAGTGCGCGACGTTGCTCGGGGTCGTCGGTTCCGCCGATGATTATGAAGGCTGAGACGTCGCACCAGGCCGACATTCGTCGGATCAGATTTCCCATGCGAACCGCGCCGCCGTGGATCATGGGTTCGATGGAGTACGGGGAGACAATGAGCACACGGTGGCGAACTCTTCCTTCGCCCGTGCTCCCCTTGGTATCAGGTGTCGACGGCCGAGCCCTGACCTGCCGCCGTCGCGATATTTTACTCCGTGCTCTCGATACGACCAGGTAGAGGATACTCAGCAGACGTCTCAATGGCCCCCTCCTTTCGCCCCATTTGGGTTCGGCCCACGAAGAGATCTTACAGCGTGAATCCTGAATTGGGGTTGGCGAGATATGGCAGGATATGGGAATGAGCAGGCCGGCGACCGGGGTGATCGAGATTCAGGCTGCGGTGACTCTCGGCAGCTCTTGTGCGCTGGCCTATCATCTGCATCGGAAGCAGCTCTGCCGGGACCGGTCCTCGTGGTGCGTGTGCTTCGGGACGGTGATGACGCTCGGGATGTTGATAGAACCGTCCGCAGGTGGCGGGGCAACAGACCAATGCGGTTACCCCCGATTTTAGGACCACGGGCTTAAGTGGAATCTGCACCCCGAAAATGGTACGACAAGGGGATGCAGATGGGACGAAAACGAAGGAAGTACACCGACAAGTTCAAGGCCAAGGTGGCGCTCGAAGCGATCAGGGGCGTGAAGACCATCGCCGAGCTGGCGAAGGAATACCAAGTCCATCCGAACCAGGTTTCGGGTTGGAAGAGACAGGTTCTGACGAATGCGCCGGATCTCTTTGCCTCGGGCAAGAAGCCGAATGCCAAAACAGAAGAAGAGCTGACGGCTCCACTTTACGAGGAGATCGGCCGACTGAAGATGGATCTCAAGTGGCTTGAAAAAAAGCTATGAGCCTGCCGCTTTCAACCCGCCGGGGTTGGGTGGAGCCCGACCCGGAATACTCGATTCGGCTTGGGCAAGTCGGCGTTTGAGCCTGGCACACTCGTCGCCCAATTCGGTGACACGGTTCAGGATCACGGAGGGATCGGCATGGATCAGGGATCGCGAGTTTGGACCAGGTCTTGGCGGTGTCCGTGAATTCTGTGGCATACGCATGGGGCGAGTATGCCACGATCAGTTTCCCAAAAAGTGCCTCGTGGGAACGGGTCCGGACCGCTGGACGGGTCGATGTGGGGCTCAGGCCTGGCGATTCAGGATGTAGGGTTGGCTGTTCCATTCTCCCAGGTGAACTCTATCGTCGAGTTTGCGAAAGATCGATGTCTTGTCAAGGATGTGTATCGTACTCCAAGAGGGGTGCTCGGCCATGAAATCGCTCAGCTCTTTGCCGGTGATGATCTGGGTGTCATCAATCACCATGATGCCTCCCACTCTCAGGGCCTCGGCGCTGTAGAACCAGTCGATGAACGGCGATGGAAACGCGTGGCGTCCGTCGACCAGAACCAGATCGAGCGGTTCGAGTTCGAGTCTGGGGAGCACGAACTCGGATCGTCCCTCCTCGAAACGCACATGATCGTGCCGGATGGCGTGCCCGTCGCAATAGCGACGAATGTTGTCGAACTCCCGTCCATCCGGGCAGATTGCCGTGTGCTGATGCGAGAGCATGGCGAACAACACGGTGCTCACGCCGGCTCCCGTCTCGAGGGTCCTACTACCATCTGCCAATTCATCCTTTATGATTGACAGGGCATCGACGCCGATAGCCCAAGAGATTGGATCGCCGTTTTCGTCGTAGTGGAATTTCGGCTGAGCCGAGAGAAATTCGTCCGGAGTCATGACCGTCTCCTCATCTATCATCCATGACAGGGGTCGCCTGACAATAGCCCGTGGCGCAAATGATACCGCAGCAAGGAGCCGGTGCTATGACCGCACGCAGGTGAATAGGGCGAGCATTCATGGGGACTGACACGGGTTTTCTGAATCGCTGCGTTACCTCCTCGAAGGTGGTGCGTCTTAAGTGGTGATGACCCTGAAGACTGCTTCCGGCGCAATCGATCCAATCGCGACATGCGAAAAATTTAGAGATTTCTTGGAGTAAAGGAGATGAATATGAAGAAGACGGTTTTGACTCTGGCTGTGTTGCTGATCGCACCGATGGCGATGGCCAATAGCATCTGGGTGTTCGGAGATGCCGCATTGACCGGAACCTACGGAATGGTCGTGGACTACACAGGGGCGCCTTCGCTTGCGTATGTGCAGAGCGCCGATCGTGGAGCGAATCCGCACGGTTGGAGTAACGAGACGACCATTAACATTGCGTTCACCATCAATCCGGGCATGACAGGTGACGTGTGTTATCAGTCGGGCGGCGCCTGCTTCGGTAACATTCCGCCGAGCCTGAGCGTGCCCGGCCACAACCCTCCGAACCAGCCTGGTGAAATGCGCATCGGAGCGTTGTTCTCCGGTTGGGAAACCAATGGTGTCAAGATCATCATGTTCTTGAAGCGTTCCACGCCTGACGACGCTTGGCGTTTCTCTGCTTGGGTTCGGCAGGACAACGACAACAACTCGGGTGCATTCGTCTTTGGAGGTGAGGGCTATCTCTGCGGGCTCGGTCAAACCTGCGTCACGGAGGTTGAGCTGAGTTGGGGGGCCGCCTCGGCCGCGGGCGCCAATGACGGATACATTCGCGCCACTCGCCGCCAGCGGCTGTCCGGTCAGTCCGAGCAAACGATCTTTGAGCGCACCGATCTCGACAACGATACCCATGTGCTGAACATTTTCTGGCTGGGATCGGTTGACGGAAGCGTGTCGAACGAGCTTGGCTTCCCTGATGGGGACTTCTATGTCGACGATGTGGCGATTACTCGGTAACTGAACTCAAACTGGGTATTCCGTTCTTGGCCGGTCGGTACCGTTGGTATCGACCGGCCGTTCTCGTTCGCGCTGGTATGATCGGGAAGCCGTCCACATTCAAGCAGCGCAGTGCGGACGTTGAGCAGACGAGGGAACCCGTCAAACCCAGATCTTCGCAGAGCTTGTGGATGTTTCGTTGGGATCGGCGATCGACGCGTTCGTGGTCGCAACATGGATCATCAACCTACGTCGCAATCGGTTGCGTTCGAATCATCCGGGGGAACAGACGATTGGCTGAGCCAACACAATCCGTCCAGCTTTCCGGTCCGCAACGCGGATGGAATGCGCTTGCACAGCGTCACCCGGTGCTGTTGGGGATGGCGTGGGTTGCCGTCGCTTTGGGAATTCTGTGGCAGTTTCGGGGGCTGGAACAGACGGGTGACAGCCTGTCGTACCTAACGAGCGTGCGGTCCGGTACCGGCCTCTTCCATCCGCATCATCTTGTGTTCAACATGTCGGTGCACGTGGTCTACCTAGTTGTGAAGGCAGTTTCGGGATTGGACGATCCGCTTGTGGCTGCCCAGATTCACAATCTGGGTTTCCTTGCTGTCGGGCTGGGAGCAGTCATCTGGATCGGTGCTAGGTTTCTTGGTTCGTACGGGGTTGGGTGGCTGGGTGCTTTGCTGGTCGCCAGCATGACCTGCATGCTGGTCTTCTCGACCCAGGGAGAGGTTTACGTGCCGTGCGCCTCCCTTCTGCTTGTGGCCGCGGCTGCGGGCCTGCAAAGCCTCGACCGGGGTTCCAACCGGGCGACGGTGGTTTGTACTCTCGCGTGGACTGGAGCGGTTTGCTACCACCAGGCTGCCGTACTGTTTGCCGTTCCGATTGCGGCTTTAGTTCTCTCTCGTCCAACCCGTGATGGAGTCCGTCGACTCATGGTGATCGCCCTCGGAGCTGGGAGCATGTGCGCGAGTCTCTACTATCTGGTTTACCGTATTGGGGTCAATCCCGATTGGTATGGCCGGTCGTTCGGAGACTTTATACTATTCTACTCCCTGCACGGCGATCCGACCTGGGGTGACCAGAAGCACCTCGGCTTCGGTGGGTTCTTTGCACTGTTCCGGAGCCACATCTGGGGCGCATCATCCCGTCTCGAGGACGCCGGCGGTGCCGTCGCGGTGGCTGTGCTGTGCTGGATCATTGCCTCGGCCGGACTCGTCTTTTGGCACGGGAATCGCGAGCAGCGAGCTCTCGGATCACTTTCCGTGGGCTGGATCGTTGGCTTCGGGGCTTTCTTCCTCTGGTGGTTTCCGGAGGAAACGGAGTTTGCGACGCTGACCAACCAAGGGGCCTGCCTTTTGGCGATGGCCTTACTCTCCTTTCTCTTGATGAACATCGAGTGCCGACGGGTGGTTGTTTCAGTGGTTGTCCTGGTCGTCACGATAGGCGGAGTCAATGCTGCCTCGAACCTGATCGACGAGGCGCTTCCGCGCCATCGGACAAGGGGACAGGCGTACGAGATGGCGCGATCGCTGATCTTGGCGTCACCCGAACCGAGCCTGCTGCTGGCGCGCCACCGGGTTCGCCAGGCGATCCGGTATTACTTCGCCGACAGGGCTGTGGATGCCTTCGAGGTGACTGAGGTCGAGCGGCTGTTTCAGCGTTCGCCGGAGAGGCTGCCGGACCGCGTTGCGACCCTGGTTGGTCACGGAATTGCGATGATGGCGAGCGATCTCCGACCGGGCGCAAACTTCTCCGGACGAAATGGGATTCGCGAGCCGAAGCAGTGGCTCGCTTTTTTGGGATGGCTGCTTGATGTGAGGATTGAATCTGATGGCTCGCTGACCGGCAGGTCGATGAACCCAGCAAAGGATGATCCGACTGTGATCGTGTTCTGCGGTCCCCGAGTGACGTATGCATCAATCATCGATCTGCTGGACCAGCTGGCGGCGGTCGTGGATTCGGCAGAAGGGAGCCGGTCGAGCTTCTCCCACTGGATGCGGTTGCATCAGGATGTCGTGCGCGACGTGCCAATCATCGTTCAAGTTCCAGAAAGTGAAGAATACGGGGGCAGGCAGTGAGGCGGCTGCTGTTGCCGAGGTCAACCTGAACCGTGGGTCAGCGTTGTGCTGTCGGTGACGAGCCGTCCCTCTAGCCGCTGGCGTTGTACCGCAGATCGCGGGCGTCCTGCTCGTCGAGTTGGTACCGAAGCCTGTTGACGGCCTCTGCGATGCAATACCGAACCGCGGCGACGATCTGACTTGGAGTCCCGCCATCCGCGAAGCCGCGTTCGATTCTGTCCATGTGTTCCAGGAGGATCATCAACGCGGCATCGGCGTGTTCGCCAGCGCAGGTTACGCGCGTCCGGAGTTCGTCGATTTCCGATCTCATGCGGCGCTTGGCGGCGACCGCAGCTGCCCGCTCGGTCCGGGCATCTCCGATGAGGGTGCCGAGGGCCTGCAGCCGTTCATGTGTCGTCGCGAGGTCATCTGCCAGCGCTGTATTCCGTCGGTCGAATTCGGCAAGCTGGACCCGGAGCGCCGTGTTCCGGCGCTCAAGGGTGTAATACTGTTGCTTCATCGATGCCAGTTCGGATTCTTTCCGCTCGAGCTTGGTCGCGATTTCAGTGCGCGATGCCTGGAGTTCTCGGATCTGGGCTTTGAGGGTGTCGCTTCGAGCAACCAGGTCTGACTGGAGTTGGTGTTGACCCTCCATGACCGCAGACATGTCTGCCCGAACCGAGGGCATTTCGGTTGCCAGATTCGTGACGGATTCGAGGGTCGATTGCACGAGTTCGCGAATCTCGTCGTGCGAGGTCGTTCCGGATCGGACGATGTCCAGCAAGTCGTCGAGTCGTGATAGGGGGATTCGGGTGTCCAAGGGCTCGCCGACGACGCGCACGATGGTATCGATCGCGGATCGGTCCAGCTGCAGGGTGTCACTATTCCCATTTATCTGTGCCAGGAGACCCGCTACGAAGTCCGCTGGGTGAGCGAGGAGCGCATGATAATCGACAAAGATTCGGGGAACGTCGCGCGTTGATCGAAGGGCCGAGAGGGCGTAGGCGTCCCAGAGAGCCGCGCCGACATTGACGGGGATTCCGTCGCGGTTGCGGAGAGACAGGGCGACCTCGGCTGGATCCCTATGGCAGATAATGAAAATCGGATGATCGAGAAAGCCTCGCCACAATGGAAATGTGAGACTCAATCGGGGGTCCTTCACCACCTGCTGACGCCGACGCAAAGGGGACACGAATTCGGCGAAAGGGGACAGCGATTCGAGGGAAAAGGGACAGTGATTCGAGCGAAAGGGGGCACTTTTGGGTTTTCGTCGTAATGGTGTCCTTTTTCGTCGGGCAGGTTTCCCCTTTGCGTCGGAATCGTGCTTTTTCGATGTGTGAAGGGAGCTGAGCTGAAGGTCCTTTGACAGGCGATCCTGTGCTTTCGAGTTCGTTCGGGAGGAGCCGGGATGCCAAGGAGAAGGATCGACATGCGGAAACTGAAGGATGTACTCCGTCTGAGTTTGACGCCGGGGCTGAGTAATCGAAAGATCGCGCTCATCACCGGAATCGGGAAGACGGCGGTGAGTCGATCGCATCACCCGGAAATGGTTGGAGCGTCGATTCCGGGCCCAGGGCGCATCCGAGGCCATCGTGTGCTGGATGCACGGGGGATGGCCTGCCGTGCGCCGCGGCCTCCAGGTCCTCCGCCAAAACGCCCGCCAGGCCACCCGCCAATGGCGCTGGGTCGGACGAGAGTTCGCGCGATGTCAGCGCGAGGCCGCTCGGGGCTTTGTCCGAAGAATTCCGCGAGCGGTGACCGGTGTCAGAAGGTACCGGCCGGGCCCAGGAGTTCAGGCCAAGTACTGGATGCCCTTCGTCTGATCTCCGACGGAAACTCGATTCAGAAATCGTTCCAGGTGGTCAGCCGAGAGAACACTGCAGCGACGCGGTTTAGTGCTCCGACTATCGGATATAGCCTAGGGCGCGGAGCTGTTCCTCAGTCTGCTCGTCGATTGCCTCCTGCGATTCCGATGCATCGACCAGAGGTCTGGTCGATTCTATCCACTGGTCGAGCAGGTACCGGAGATTTGCGGTGACGTCGTGATGCGTCTTCGAGAGATCCCGTTGCTCGGCGGTGTCCTGCCTGAAATCATAGACCTCGACCGTCGAGTCTCGGCGAGTGAACAACAGGTGATGAGTGTCGTGGACAACTGCCCGGCGGGCTCCGAAATATGGCGATTCGCTGTAGGTCGTCCCGCCACGGTCAGTGTTCTCCAAGCCGAGCATCATGGGCAAGAGACTGGTTCCCTCGACCCTTTCGGGGATGGGGACGGATGTCATTTCGAGCAGGGTCGGCATCAGGTCGATGGTCCCCACCACACGCTCGACCTCCTTGGCGCCGACCCCGCCGGGAAGCCGGATCATTAGTGGGACGTGCGTGACGGAGGAGTAGAGCTTCTCGTGGAGAACGGTGCCGTGTTCCTGGAACTCCTCGCCATGATCCGAGATGACGATGATCGTGGCCCGTTCGTCGAGACCAAGGGATCGAATCTCCTCGAGGAGGCGCCCAACCCATTCGTCGACGTACAGGATCTCCGCATCGTACATAGCCTTCGCCCACTCGATGTCGTTGTTGGGGAAGACAATCGGCGAGTCAGTGTACTGCGAGAGCCTCGCCGTCTCCATGACTTCCACGCTCGGTTCGAAGCCTGGGCTGGGTGGCTCGAGACCTTCGATAAACGCGCTCCGGTAGGGTTCCTTGGGAGCGTACGGGGTGTGGGTGTCGTAGGTGTGGAGAAAGAGCAGGAAATCAGTTTCGGCGTTGGATCTGAGCCACTCGATGGCTTCGGGGACGATCGCCGAGAAACCCTGGCCTCGGAAGTCTTGGTAGAGACCGAAACCCTGGCCGATGTTGAAAAAGTCGCTGAGGTAGCCGCCATCATGGAGACCGGCCGTTCGAAAGCCTGCGGTCGCTAGGGCCTCTGCGAGCATCACGGCCTCGTCGGGGACCTTGGCTTCGTCCGGAATCTTCCCGTGGCTTGTCGGGTAAAGCCCCGAGAGGATCGTCGTTTGCGAGGGCCCGGTGGTCGGAGCCTGGCTGAACGCCCATTTGAACAAGATCGACTCCTGTGCCAATGAATCGAGATTCGGGCTTGTGTTCCGATGATTACCGTAACAACCCAAACGATCGGCACGAAGGGTGTCGATGTCGATGACGATGATCGGATGGGGATGCGGGGAAAAATCCACGGTATCCGAACGGTGGCAGGCTCCGAGAGCAACCACGAGGGTCGCAAGGAGAAACAGCGCCATTCGGTTGGATCGCGGCTGACAAGGTCGGTACAATGAGGACGACATCAGGTAGGAACCTCCAAGAACGACGGGAGACGGACACCGGGTGCGAGGCTCGAACGAAATGGGAGGACCACCAAGCGTCCCGCAAGTTGTAGAAGCAAATCCAAGTCGGGCGCTGATCCGGAGCAGATCGGGTTGCGCCGACGGAGTCGAATCAGCCGCTATTATACAATACGAAGAGACTTGGCCCTGCTGGCCCTCCAGGGAGTTCACGTGCCAGGATATGAGATGACTAACGCTTCGTACCCCTCGAGTTCCGATTCCTCAGCGAGCCATGGTGAACAGTCGGTCATCAAGGCAGCTGCGCTAATCGAGACCGAGATTCAAAATCTCAAATCAGCGGCGCCCCGGCTCCGCGCCGCTGATTTTCTGACAATGGTCGACGAGGTGCAGGACGAGATTCGCACCGTGTTGGCGAGGTGGTATCCGGCGGGGTTTGCTGGACTGCTCGCGTTGAAGATCTCGAATCTGGCGGTGGCTCGATATCACGCGATGCACCGTCACACGAGAGTTGCCTCTGGACCGATCCAGCTCATGGTCGATCCGGCGAACAGCTGTCCCCTCAGTTGTCCGGGATGCGTCCACACCGGCAATCCTGATCTGAAGAGCCGGTACGATTGGCCAGGCGGCCTTCTTAAGGTCGAGTGTTTCGACGGGTTTATTCGCCTCTACGGTCCCACAGCGTTCGGTGTGGTGTTCTACAACTACGGCGAACCTATGCTCAACAAACGGACCCCGGACCTCATCCGATCGGCGAAGCGGTTCTTTCTGCACACATGTTTGTCTTCGAACTTCACGGTGCCCTTCGATGTCGAGGCGATCGTCGATTCCGGTCTGAACTGCATATTCGCAAGTCTTGACGGTGCCACGCAGGAGACATTCGCGACCTATCGTCGGGGAGGCAATCTCGAGACATGTTTCACCAACATCCGGAAGCTGGTCGAGGCAAAACATCGGAAGGAGAGCTGGACTCCATATCTGGAGTGGAAGTTCCTGACATTCGAACACAACATCCACGAGATCGACCTCGCCATAGATACTGGCCGTGAACTCGGTGTCGACGAGGTCAACATCGCAGAACCGTTCGCGGTGGACTGGGACGACCCATCAATCCGGGTGGCGGAAACCTCCCGTCACGGTCGGATCCGCTTCACAGATGGGCAGCTGAAGGGTCCTCTGGACCACCACTCGTCGTTTGATGATCCCGACGGCGTGGTGGAGGAGGCTGTAGCCCTGTCTTGGGTGTCGAGGGGCGAACGTGCTGACGCTCTTGACCAGGAGGCCCAACCTGGGGGCGCAACCTGCCGGTGGCTTTACCAGAGCATGACGATTGACGCCAAGAAAAGGATCCATCCCTGCTGCATGCCTCCGGAGAATGGCCTGAACAGGGTCTATGGAATATTCGGCGGCACGGATGCAGAGGGCTTTAACAACGCGTGGCTGAGTTCGTCCCGAGCTTCGTTTGCGAATCCTGCAGTTTTCGAAGTAGAGATTGCCCGAAACCTCGGAGGCACCCGTCCATACTGCGCCGACTGCGACGCTGACCCCGAACTCACGTACACTGTGGATCGGGATGTTCACCGGGATCTTGCTCTGTTAGACGAGCTGGGGCTCGTGACGCCGGCGAGTGTCGACTGGCTCACGCAATGGGGAAACGGTGACGAACTCCCTGCCGGATCTGTTCCTCGGGATAACACGCCGGGGGAACGGGCGGCCGCTGTGGCGCGACAGTTGCTCGCCGAGGAACCGCAACTCCATCTCGACGAGCACGGGAACCCAGCTTCGTGGGGTATCGAGAGGGCACTCATCGAGGCTCTGCCCGTGTGGGTGAATGCCGGGGATCGAACGATCGAGACCGGCGCCGGCCTGAGTACGATCATGTTTTGTGCTATTGGCTCCCGTCACACGGCTGTTACTCCGGACGGTGATGAACTCGAGCGCATCCGCCATTTTTGTGAAAAGCGAGAAGTTCCGATTGACGGGCTCATAGCCATTCAGGGAAGCTCAGACCGCGTTCTGCCCCACCTTGAGGAATCCTACGACGTTGCGTTGATTGACGGGTGCCACGGTTTTCCGAGCGTGTACATCGATTGGTATTACCTAGTCGATCGCCTCGAGGTTGGCGGACTGCTGTTGGTCAACGCGACCGCCCTGTACACGGTGAAGACGCTCGTCGAGTTCATGACCGAAGACCCCTGCTGGGACAAAGTAGCTGAATTTGACGGGAGTGCGGCGTTTCGGAAGTTGGTCCATGGTGGGCACAAGCGCGAATGGAACCAGCAGCCGTTCGTTGAATCGCGAAGCTCCTGGGGGAGTTCCGGTCAGGAGTGGTGAGCTGTCAATGAAGCACCCGTCGGGCGAAGTTATTTCCCCACCAGACTGCGGCAGGTCGAAGGACCACATTCGTCAGTACCCGAGATCCAGCTCTTGAGCCTCCTCGGCAAGTTCGTCAAGGGCGCGACTTCGCTGCACGTACGATTCCTTCTTGTATACCACCAAGTCTTCAAAGCGCACCCTTCTGTGGGTACCGACCTTTCGGTATGGGATCTCACCCCGTTTCAACAGGGTCACCAGATGAGGGCGAGAGACACTCAGGAAGTCAGCCGCTTGCTGGGTTGTCAGTTCGGCATCGTAGGGTACCACCGTAACGGCTCGACCCTCGGCCATCTGAGCGAGAACCGACATGAGCATTCGAAGCGCCGGGAGGGGCACGGTGATCTCGTCTTCCCCATCGACAACCCTGAGCTGGGCTGCGTCACCTCGACCGATGATGGTGGCCAGCAACCTGCTGCTTTCTCTGGCGACCCTCGCCTCGTCCTCTGACGGAAGCGTGGGTCCGCTGAAATCAAGTGCTGCGTTGTTCATCGTTCGGCCTCCACCAGTAGTACAGGGCTTAACCGAAATAAACGCAACATTTGAAACAAACAAAATCTGTCTTTGCCCGATGGCCGCCTTGACTGTAGGGACCGTTCGAGTCACGCTGAGGCGACCCGTCCACGCTGCAGGAGACGTCGAGCGTCACTGTGGCTCAAGGCTGCGCGGCCCGCTACCGGGCCCGGAATTCCCGTGCGACGCCACTCTACCGGCTCTTCGAGACTCACTTCGACGAGGTGAGGGGGCAGTGGGAGGAGCGCTTCGAGCGGCGGTGCGGGTTTTGGCGCGGCTTCGTCGACGAGCAGGTGCGGCGGTACCTGGATTGCGGTCTTTTCGAGAACGGCTTCGCCCGGATCCGGTGTCCGGACTGCACCGAGGAATACCTGCTCGCGTTCTCCTGCAAGACACGAGAGCTGTGCCCTTCGTGCGCGGCCAAGCGTTCGGCGGCGACGGCGGCGTTACTGGCGGAGGAGGTCTTCGAGGAGGTGGGGCACGCGCAGTGGGTGTTCGTGATGCCGAAGATGCTGCGACCGTATTTTCTCCATCACCGGGAGCTACTCGGAGGGCTCGCGCACGCAGCCTGGGAGACAGTGCTGGAGCTAATGTGTGCGGCGACCGGCGACGAGGGGATGCGGCCGGGGATGGTCGCCGTGGTTCAGACCGCGGGCGACCTGGCCAATTGGCACCCACACGTGCACGCGATCGTGTCGCGCGGCGGCTGGAGGCAGGATGGTGGGTGGATCCCGGTCGCCTTCGTCGATGAGCACTCAGCGGAACTGCTCTACCGCCACAAGGTGATGCGCCTGCTGCAGGATGAGGGGCTGCTCACTGAGGAGCGGACCGAGCTCCTACTGTCGTGGCGACACACCGGGTTTTCGGTGCACAACCGGGTTCGGGTGGAGCCCGAGGATCAGCCGGCGGTGGAGCGTCTCGCCCGCTACATCATGCGGCCGCCGATCAGCCTCGAGCGGGTGCAGTGGGGTGGAGAGGGTGTGGTGCACTATCGGGCGAAAGGAGGCCACGACGGTCGCCCCCTGCCGGCCGGAGATGTTGCCGAGGCCTTCGACCCGGCCGAGTTTGTGGCCCGCGTCATCATGCACATTCCGCAGCCGCGGCGGCACCTGGTGCGGTACTACGGGTGGTACTCGAAGGGTGTGTCGGGGCAAGCGCCGGA
>Ga0255055_10001969_pt1 | contig 14616 bp, 16 predicted proteins | sample JV7_2_27_MG_FD_188633 | JGI IMG/M metagenome (GOLD analysis project Ga0255055, IMG submission 188633) | Seawater microbial communities from Jervis Inlet, British Columbia, Canada - JV7_2_27 | ecosystem: Environmental > Aquatic > Marine > Inlet | place: Canada: British Columbia | collected...
GGTTCATAGCGGGTGTAGGGGTTGATACCGTATTCGTAGGCAAATTTTCGTTTAGCCGCGGCATACCCGATGGCGGCACTGAGCGCATTTTCCTGATGAGGATCATCACTGGTGATGGCGTTTCCGATATCTTCAAACCAGCTGCCGACTCCGCTGGCAACTCCGGAAACCGTATCGACCGGATGGGTGACCAGCCCTTTAGCTGTTCTTAGCGGTGCGGTGACCCCAGACTTAAGCGCTTCGGCAAACGTGTCCGTTTGCTCAACCTCCTGCATGTGAGACAACGCTTTGAGCTCGTTGGTGCGTTCCATTAACAGAGATGTGCCTTCGACCTTCAATGGGCCGTAGTCGGTGGTCAGCCGATAGGTGTTGATGAAACCGTCATTTTTAACTTTTTGTTCGATTTGATAATTTGGACCTTTCATCACAACTTTCGGAACCACCGCAGACGCCTTAAGTATAATGGGCACTTTCTGGAATTCAGGCAGGTTTTGTGCTTCAGCGGGTATAATTGCACAAGTTATAAAAACCAGTGTTGCAACTATACGCATTAAACAAAATATGGTTCGATTCTGCATTTGAAGCTCCTTTTTGTTTGAAAAACCTACTTGTTTTGTTTACCATTTTCCCCGTTTCACTCGGAACGAACATCGCAATCTAACAATTTGGGAAATTAGGTAGCATCTAAAGCATCCGCCAATTTTTGTATACTATCCAGATCAAAATCTTCCGCCATTTGAATAATCTGTTTGCTGAGTGGCACACAGGTGTCTGAGTGCGTCTTAATTTCCGCTGCGATGGTATTAAGCGTCGTGACATCCCCCATTTCCAATTCATGGTGGCAATCGACACATGTAATCTTGTATTCCGTATCATTTCTCCTTTTGCAGCTTTACCGGAACCACCTTTAACGCCGGCATCCTGGCCTTGGGATCGATGGGTACGGCACTCATCAGGGAATTGAAATTAGGCTCGCTGTAATGAATCGGCGCGAAAAGATATCCGCGCTGCAGGCTGGCCTCGATCTTCAGTGGCAATAGAACCGATCCATGGGGGCTGGTCAAGCGCACGATGTCATCTTCACAAAGACCGGCGGCCTCTGCGTCCTCCGGATTCATATCCAGAAACGATGCCGGTTTGAGTTTTGAAAGCTTGGCACTCCGCCGTGACATCTACCCGGTGTTGAAATGTTCCAGCAGGCGGCCGGTGATCAACACATAGGGGTACGTCTCCGTGGGTTCCATGAGGGTGTCCGGCAATTCCACCGGCAGAAAGCGCGCGCGACGGTCCCGAAAGCCGAATCCGTCCTCGTACAAACGGGGAGTCCCCGGGTGGGACTCATCATAACAGGGCCAAAAAATTCCAGAGGATTCTTGCAACCGTTCGTGGGTAATGCCGCTGAAAACCGGCGCCGCTTTGCGAATTTCTTCCCAGATATCTGCGCTTGAGTTGTATTGCCAGTTGGCTCCCATGGCATTGGCCATATCCGTTAAAATCTGCCAATCTGGTTTGGCTTCTCCCGGTGGCTTCAGGCCGGCTGCCGTGTATTGAACCCGCCGGGCGGCGTTGGTAAAGGTACCGTCTTTTTCTCCCACTGTGGCGGCCGGCAGGACAATATGGGCGTATTTGGATGTTTCAATTGGGAAGATGTCCTGTACGATGAGCAAATCCAGTTTCTGGAGCATCCAGGTCACAAAATTTGATTGCGGTTCGGAGACAGCCGGGTTTTCGCCGATCACATAAAGGGCCCTGATTTTGCCCGAGGCAATGTCATGGATCATTTCCGGGGCTGCCAGACCCGGTCCGCTGGGAACATCAGCGCCCCAGATGGCGCTGACATGCACCCGGGCGGCTTCGTCGTCAACCTCCATATGTCCGGCCAGCAGGTTGGGCAGCGCGCCCATGTCGCCGGCGCCCTGCACGTTGTTCTGGCCCCGCAATGGCGACAACCCGCAACCGGGTTTGCCGATGTTGCCCGTCAGCAAAGCCAGATTAACCAGTGCCGTAATATTATCTGTTCCGTGGGCATGCTGGGTCAATCCCATGCCCCAGATGAATATCGTTTTTTTGTCATGAATCAACTCGGCAGCCTTTTCCAGCTCTTCGCGTTTAACACCGGCACGGGTGCAAGCGGCATCAATATCAAAATGGTCCAATCCATCGCAGACAGCCTTGAAACCGATGGTTTGTTTTTCACAAAATCGCTGGTCCTGCCAGCCTTTTTCAATGATAATTTTTCCCAGGGCCTTGATCCAGAAAATGTCCGTGCCCGGTTTTACTTTTAAATGCACAGCGGCATTTTTTACGAGATCCGTTTCCCGGGGATCGGCCAGAATTAAATTAAGGCCGCCTTTTTTGGCGCGTTTTTTCACCTGCATCCAGATGACCGGGTGGGTGAATGTCGTATGCGCCCCTACCAGAAAAACCGTTTCGGTAGCTTCATAGTCCTCCAGAAATGTGCTGACGGCGCCGTACCCCAGTTGGCGTCGCAAAGCTGCTTCGGAGGGGCCATGACAAAGGCGCGCGCAGTTGTCAACGTGGTTGTTGCCGATGACGGCGCGCTGGAACTTTTGGGAAAGGTAGGCCTCCTCATTGAGGATTTTACCACTACAGAGCATTCCAATACTTTCAGTGCCGTATTTATTGGAGATCTGCTTTAGGCGTTGTGAGGCAAATTGGATGGCTTCACGCCAGGAAATCAGTTCCAGTTGGTCCGCTTTGCGGATATAGGGTTGGCTCAAACGCTCCTCATGATTGAGAAGCTCATGAACCGTGAACCCTTTCACGCACAGATATTTGGCGTTCAGCTCCGGATTCCTGCCGGATGCTCTGCTTTTAATCGGTTTTCCGTTTTCGTCTAAAGACAGTTCGAGGTTGCAGCCAACCCCACAGTAAGGGCACACGATGGGTATGGACGACGTCATCACATCACCTCCAGTTGAGTCAACGATCACCCGCAAAGCGGGTGATTTGTATTTTTACGCCAAAGGCGGCCAAAAGACAAGGGCACGCCGTGCCCAGATCGTTGCGGGGAGAACCGTGCGACGGCAATATCCTCCAATAATTTAGTCGGATATCGTAACTCTGAACTATATTAGTTTTAAGGAAGTATAAAAGAAGCAATGGATTGCCAGATAAACCCCAGGACAAATAGAATTGTCGCCAGGTAGAGCAGGTTAGCGAGGTATTTTCCGGACGAACCCGAGCTACGATCTGATTTTTGTTTTGATGATGAGCCGCTATCGGTAGAAACCATACGATCTCCTTTGTAAAATTATTTCTTGGGTTGCAACAAATTTAAGGCACTTTTCCTGAATTGTAGCATCTTCGTCAGCGCCTGCCCGCAGGGACAAAAAAACCGGCACCAAAAAGTCGACATAAAAAAGGAGCCGATCAGCGCCAACGGCAATATGAACCATTGGATACCGGTGCCGTTCAACGAAAACATCATGGCAAAAGGTTCAAAAGAACCCAGGGCCGGATGTTTTGATAGGAAAATAACCATCAACGATAGCCATAAGAGGAAATTAACGACAGTCCAGGCGCGCTTTAACAGGGCGCGGGATGGATTCAACTTCATTCCGCTGATCTTTTGCAGGAGATATTCAATTCCGTGAAATGGACAAATCCGGTAGCAATAGACATTTTTGCCTAAAAAGATAATGCCCAACACCGTCCCCACCACAAGAATCCACCAGATAAGGTGATCTTTGATACCGGGTATATAGCCCAGGGCCAAACCGCCAATATTGCCCACCGATATGGCCGCGTTCAGATAAAACCCGACAATTACAATGGTTGCAGTCAGGTAAATGTATTTCCTCGGCTTTTCTTTGTAGATCTTGGGTACAAAGGCCAGCACAAATATAGCCAGAATCAAGATTTCATCCAGCCCGAATTTCCAGGGCACCTTTTTCCATTTGGGGTCCAGCTTAAACTTTTGGACCGCAGCCAGATGAGCGCCGTTGCGGATGGCTTCGGCTGCGGCCGAGGTGGTAACCGTGGCCCCGGAAACGGCATTGATATCTACCCCGACGATAAAGTCATTGCTGATATTTTTACCGATAAACTGATCCCGGTACCTGGCATCCTCAATTTTTTTGACAAAGGCCGGGGTTTCTTTGTGGTCCAGCGGTATGATCTCATGGATCTTGGCGTCTTCCATGATGCGGATGCTGAGCACAAAGGGCCCGCCGTAGCCCTGGCCCTCCTGAATCAAGACCCAATTGCCGGGGCCGTCACCTTTCTCACCCAGTTGAAAAACTACCGGGTTATCGTTGACCTTGGTCAGCTTCTGGTCCTTGAATTTATCTTGAACCATAGCCTCATAATCTTTGCCTTCAGATGATAGCCCGATAACAAGGGCGATAATTAACGAAATATAAGCGCCATAGCGTAAGACAACCGAGAAATAAGGGCTAACGATGGATGCTTTGGCGGATTTTGCCTTTCGGGGAGCGGCATCGATCTCGACGTCCCTGGTCAATGCAGGTTCAGGCGCAGGTTCAAGCAGTTTTGGTCTTTTGGTTAAGGTGTATCGAAAGGCCAGGGTTAAAATGACGATACCTGAAAAGCCGAACAAAAGCAGACCCATGCTGGCCGCTCTGGGGACCCCTTCCAAAACCGATCCGACGGCCCAGGCAATGCTGAAAAGAACGAGAACAATGCCCATACTCAGTCCGGACCAGGCCGGCCAGTTGAGCTGGTATCGTTTGGAAAAATGCCACAGGAAAATAGTCGATCCGGTGGTTAACAGGCCCAGGAAATACCAGGTGAAGCCCATTCTTAATCTACCTCCTTCCGAGAAGCAATCATTCTTGCGGTCAGCGTGAGGATGATAACCCCGCTTAACCCAAAAAGAAGTATTCCCATACTGGCGGCCCGCGGCACACCCTCGAGCACAGATCCCACCGCCCAGGCGATGCTGAATAGAATTAAAGCACTTCCGGCAATCAGGCCGGACCACAAAGGCCAGTTTAAGGCATTTTTCTTTGAAATCAGATACAAGGAATAGGCAACCGCTCCGGTTAAAACCCCCAGAATATACCAGGTGAAATCCATCATATCTTGGCCCCCATTTTCCAGAATTTGCGGACTCTTTCCGGATCATCGACCTTGCCGTAGCCGAAAAAAATATCCATTTCGCGCATAAAGGCGTGCACCGGTCCGGGGGCGATCACGTTCTGGGCATCCACTAATCGGTGGTGCCAGAAGTCCGGTTTGTTATAGGGACATGCGGCAATACAGTTGGCGCAGGAACCGTCATTGTCGATCCAGAATTTAGCGCACTTTTTGGCGTCATTATGGAATTTGAGTACCCCGGGGGATGCATGCCAGATATAGTCCGGATCTGATGAATAGGTGGGCTCCCATGATTGTTCGTTAAAGGTGATGGCTTTGGACGGGCACGAATTTGCACAACGCTTGCAATTGAGACAAAAACTGGCTACCCCGAAGGTACGCGGCTTGTCATATTCGAGTAACTCAAAGTCGGTGTAGACTTTGCTGATACGGACACGCGGTCCCTGTTTCGGTGTTATGATCTGACCGTTGCGGGCGCCTTCGCCCAGGCCGGCGGCGATGGCATAGGGGGCATTGATGCCCAGATCATTCATGGAAGCCACCGCCTGATGGCCGAGCTGCCTTAAAAAGATGGTGAGTTGCCCGGCGATTTTAATCGCGTTGGCGTAAGCGTCGCCAACGGTTGCATCCTGCATCCAGGAAGGGGCGGATGCCATGGCATGATAATCCATCTCTACCAGGATGACGATGACCGTTTTGGGTTTAAAAGGAAATTCCTTTTCCCAGCTGAGTTCGCGTTCGATACTGGCATCGTAAATGGGGTCATAATCCCAGCGAATGTCCCGTTTTGTTATTCCGCAGCGCAGGGCACCAAATAATCTGGCTGCGCTTTTAACAGCCAGGGCTGCTTCTTTAGGAGAGTCGAACTGGTATTGGTTCTTGGCCCGCATCTCCTGCTTCCAGCTGGACACCCCGTTGTTGGGCGCTTCCATGCTGCCCCCGCCAAGCTGTTGTCTCGCACTGGAAAAGCCCGCAACCGCCAGCGCTCTTTCAAGCTGGCTGTAACCGGGGGCGTCCCGGTAAGGATTTTTCATAAATTTCTTTCTGGCTTCATAAAAATGAAACGGCTTAAATCCCTGGGGGTTCTCTTTTTTTAACTGTTCACTGAAGCTGCGATTGCGTTCAGGGTGTTTTTCGTTTAACACCTTGCTCCCGGCAAAAACATTGATTTGATTGCGCTGGTCGATGCGCTTAAAATCATCCCGGACCGGCAAAGGAAACTCATCATGCACGATGCCTTCCATGCGTTTGACCGCCGTTAACCCTCCGGCGGCGACGGCAGCCGCACCGGCTCCTGCAAGTCCGAGTTTTAGGAATTTTCGTCGGCTGGCATTATGAGTTTTACCGCCCCCATCTTGCATTTCCGGAGTGCTGTCAGTATCATTTTGTTCTTTGTCGGTATTCATGATTTCACTCCAAATATGTTGTTATTTAAAAATTTCATCCAAATCGACATTTTCAATGGTTCGATGTTTATCAGCAACCACCTTTTCTTTTTGCAAACTCATAACCTTCACAAAACCCGAAATCACAAGCCCATTTAAAATCCGAACAAGCCTTGTCGTTGAGTCCTTTAGAATAATAGGCAAGTCCTCGATTGTTGTAAGCCTTAGCAAGTTTAGGGTTTATTTCTATGGCCTTGCTGCAGTCAGAAATGGCTTGGTCGTAGTCACCTTTGCGATAATAGGCAAGTCCCCGATTGTCGTACGCCCAAGCATAGCTCGGGTTTATTTCTATGGCCTTTTCGTAATCAGAGATGGCCCTGTCATATTGGCTTTTACCAAAATAGGCTCTGCCCCGATTGTAGTAGGCCGAAGCATACCCCGGATTTATCTCTATGGCCTTGCTGTAGTCAGAGATGGCTTTGTCATATTGACCTTCGCCATCATAGGCAACCCCGCGATTGTTGTAAGCGTTCGCAAGCTCAGGGTTTATCTTTATGGCCTTGCTGCAGTCAGAAATGGCTTTGTCGTAGTCGCCTTTGCGATAATAGGCAAGTCCCCGATTGTCGTAAGCCCAAGCATACCTCGGGTTTATCTCTATGGCCTGGGTGTAGTCAGAGATGGCTTTGTCATATTGGCCTTCGCCATCATAGGCAAGCCCCCGATTGTAGTAGGCCGAAGCATACCTTGGATTTATCTCTATGACCTTGCTGTAGTCGGAGATGGCTGTGTCATATTGGCTTTTGCCAAAATAGGCAATTCCCCGATTGTTGTAGGCCGAAGCATTCTCCGGATTTATCTCTATGGCTTTGTCAAAATCACCGATGGCTCGATCATACTGACCCTCTTCGAGTAAAGCGATGCCTTGATTTAATAGTTCATCCGACTGATCCCCTTCAGGTAAATCTATGCCATGATTTAATCGTTCATCCGACTGACCCTCTTCAAGTGAATCTATGCCTTTATTTAATAGTTCATCCGAATCCGTTTCTTTTATCTCCTCAGTAGTTGCACATCCAGCTAAAATAGTAAGTATAAGAAATATTTTAAAAATGATCCGAAAGAATAGTTTCATGACACACCTCCCAATCATCCTAATTTCATTGAGTTTTAAATTCCTTTTTTTAAAGGAAAGGAATGGGCTTCCCCGTTCGATAAGCGAGGGCGGAGCAGGTGGCGATTAGATTGCCGTTTTGGTCGGTGACCGTTATGTCGTAGCCGGCGGTCTTTTTGGTCCGGCTGGCCTGTTTGGCCTCCGCCCGCAGCCGAACACCGGGTTCAGGACTGGAGACGTAGGTCACATTGACATTTAGCGCTACTGCGATGGTGCCGTCAGTCTGGCCGGCGGTTTCAAAGGCTTCATCAATTAGCGCAAACATAGCGCCGCCATGGGCGCGCTCATAAATATTGCTCATGCTGGCCGGATCATAAATCATCTCTACGGCTGAATAACCCAGCTCCAATTCCACCAGGTTTATCTTCATTACTTTTGCAAAAGGCTCCATTTTTACCGCCTCATAAATTGCATCGCTTACCTTTTGATCCATCGTAAGTCTCCATTCGTTCAATTAGGGAGTTAAGTTTTCGTTTTAAGTCCAAATAAGAACCGCATCAAATTGACCCTTCTGATGAATGCTTCATAGAGAATCAGTATGGTCAGCATTGAAGTTGAAGCAATCATAAAATATTTTATACCCACGGGTATATGAAAGCCAATAAAGTAAAAAGCAATTGTTACAATGATGGTTTGATGAAGGATATAAAACGGTAAAACGGCTTGATTGGCATAGGCCAGAAATTTATTATTAAAATTACAATACTGCAGCCCGATTCCAATAATCGCCAGAAGCCAGAACCAGGAGTTAAATGCGCGTATGGTTGTCATTAAAAAATAATAGGCGCTGCCAAATTCGGGGAACCCTTTTGATATGAGAATTAACAGCGCCGTGGTCGTGGTAATTAATCCCCCGGTCAGAGCGAAATTTCTCTGTTTTTGAACGATGCGCTGCAAGCGGTGTTCGGTCAATACGACATACCCGTATATAAAAAAGATGAGGTAGAGAAAAGGACTCCAGCCGCCGAAGTCTCTTCTTCCGATCGTTGCCGGATCTAAAAGCATTTCAGGGGCTGCCAGAGGCAGCGCTAATAGGAATAGGGTGCCTTTGCGCTCTAAAAAGGAGTTAAATTTTGAGATAAATGCCGGTCTCGGTTCCCTCTGTAGATAAATGAAAAATGGGAGTGTGAGCAGGGAAAAGACGAAGAGCATCAAGAGATACCAGAGATGTAGTCCCATCCAGGCGAAATTGCCTCCGAAGGCATAAAAACCATCAAAATAATGGGGGAAAAATTGAATAAATGATCCTTTAAATTGGGAATGACTGATGCGTTCAAAGTAGACCTGCGGTGGAATTAAGACAAAGATTCCAAAAATAAATGGAATCATCAAGCGTTTAAATCGGCCGCGAACATACGCACCGGCCTTGCGAAATCCCAGAGAATAGTAGGAACTGATGCCGGAGAGGATAAAAAAAAGCGGCATGATCCATTGTACTAAAAACAGCACGATAAATGTTATGATCGTATCGCTCTGCGGGTTTTTAACGTGCCAGTCCTGCCTGTCAAAAAAACGCGCACAATGAAATAAAAACACTGTAAACATTGCAAACACGCGTAGCCAATCAATTGCGTAATTGCGCTTTGGAGATACAAAATTCATATTACCTGTTCCAACTTCCTCGCCAATCAAGCGTTACAGCAGACTATCCTTTCTTGCAAGCATCACCACCGACGAAATTTATGGCTTATAAATCCATTGTCCATGTAAAATGGGGTTGTTTTTATAAAAACACCAAATACTTATTACCGGGTTCGACATTTTCGCGCAAGGCCTTTCAATATTCCATTACTCCAACACTCCAGCACTCCACCACTCCAGGCCCAAATTTATTTTCTTGAATAACCGCAAAAGTCGGCTTAAATTCAGGCCTATGGATGATGATCAGTTTCGACAGCTTCTTGATTGGTTCAATTATTCATGGACCGGCTACCGCAAAGTCAGAAAAGGCGTTAAAAAACGCATATCCCGGCATATGCAGGAATTAAATTGTTCCAATATAAAAGTCTATTTAAATTTGTTAATTCAAAGCGATGCAGTCCGGCAGGAATCTGAAAGGCGGATGACGGTTTCCATCAGCCGGTTTTTTCGTGATCGCAAACTCTGGCATGATCTGGAAGAAGATATTTTGCCCGGTATGATTGAAACCGAAAAGAAAATATTGCGGGTATGGTCAGCGGGTTGCGCCCGCGGAGAAGAGGTGTACAGTTTCAAGATTGTCTGGGATCGCTTCATCGGAAAATATGCTCACGCGCCCGACCTCGGGATAACGGCCACTGACATACATCCGGATTATATCGGAAAAGCCCGGGCCGGGATATACACCCAAAGCAGTTTGAAGGAGGTTCCGCAGGACCTTCGCGAACGCTATTTTGATATTAGAAAAAGCGGGCATTACTTTGAGGTAAAGACGTTTCTTAAAAAAGGCATTGATTGGAAAGTTCAGGATATTTTGGCAGATCCGCCCGGGTCGGCATTTGATATCATCTTTTTAAGAAACAATCTTTTAACCTACTATAGGGAGCACAAAAAAAAAGAGGGCTTGAGCAAGGTTATCAAGGCCCTTGCGCCTGATGGCCGGCTTATAGTGGGGTCCCACGAAAAAATGCCCCCTGGAACGTTAAATATCAAACGGCACAATTCCATTCCGTGGGCGTACCGGCAGGGAGTTTAAAATTTTTTTTATTTTGGCAAAGGGTCTTATAAGGTGTTTCTCAGTTTAGGAGTTACATAGCGAATTCTGGTTGCATTTTCAAGTCACAGGAACTCGGTATTTTCCTTAGCACAAGGTTTAGAGGCGTTCAGATACTTGGTGGAGGTTGGATCTCCATTCGCCTTTACTGAATGTGTGTCCACCATTCTTTATTTTCGGCCGTACTCTCTATATTTACAAGCTCACCAATAAACGGGATTGTTAGCCGGACATTATTTTCTTTTGCGGCCTTTATGGTCCTAATAATTGGCTCGTCCCATGGATGTAACGCAAGATTGAATGTTGCCCAATGAACTGGTAAAAGTCGTTTTCCCTGCACCTCGATATGTGCTTGTACTGCTTCTTCCGGGTTAATATGAATTTCCGGCCATTTCTCTGAATATGCTCCAACTTTAATTATGGTTAAATCAAATGGCCCATAAGCCTCCCCTATTGCCTTGAAATGGTCAGCATAACCAGTGTCTCCACTACAGTACACACTTTTCGATTTGCTTTGAATGACCCAGCCTGCCCACAGGGTTTTATCAGTATCAAAAAATCCCCGCCCTGAAAAGTGTCTGGCAGGTACACATGCTAAGGATAAGTTGTTATATCTTGTTTGCTGCCACCAGGTTAATTCTTCTATTTTTTTCTTAGGTATCCCCCAGGCCCTAAGGTGACCGCCGACTCCTTCTGGGACAAGGAAATAAGATCCCTGCCGTGACAATATTTTCACAACATTTTTATCCAGATGGTCATAATGATCATGTGTGATCAGTACAATATCAACTTTAGGTAACTGTTCAGCGGTTATAGGTGGTTTAGCGAAGCGCTTAACAAACAATGGTATCGGAGACGCGTATTTTGATAATACGGGGTCAATCAAAATTCTGTATCCTGAAATTTCAAGAAGTACGCTGGAATGACCCAACCAGGAGAAGGTAAGACCTTCAGGAATTATTTCTGGAAATGATTTCTTGTTCAATACCACAACGGGAATATCACCATCCGGTGTAGTCCTTTCTCCTCCCTTTATCCAATCCCATGTTACTGATAAGGTGCTTCCATCAACAAGCATCTGTGTAGAAATCCAATTTTTATATTTATCTCCTGACTTTACAGGTGTGATAACCTGATTTGATTCGGCTTTTTTATTCATATCGTTACCTGCGTATACGTGTTCCGAAGTCAAGGTAGAAAATACGATTGCGAGCAATATGACAATAAAGTGGGATAACATAACTAGTTTGAGTAGGCTCCCTATAGTTTTGCAACCGGATTCAGAAAACTGCACGGCATCAAGGCGGCACACTTGCCGCAGGCATGTGTGGACGCGGGCAAATCCGAAAAATAATCCAGCGTATCGCGATTCTGATTGAGTCGATTCCAGCATTTCCGTCTTTCAAACCCGCTTTCACTTAAAGCATCCACCGGACAAGCCTCGATACATTTCCCGCATTTTTTGCCGGCCTTAAGCAGGCAGGCCTCATCGGTTTTAATGAGGGGATTATCTCCCAGGTCGGCCTCTGTCACCAGACTCCCCAGACGACCGGCACATCCGCCCGGGGTGATCAGCATATGATGCGTCCCGAAGCGCCCTAAATTCGCCAAATGCGCCAGATGCTTGTGTGACCAGCGGGCCATTAAAATGTCTTCATCGAAGTTGTGGGTCGCTGGTGTTAATCCGGATTTGAAGCCTTTGCCGGCCAAGAATTCTTCTATGGCCTGGCTTAAACGGTTGATTAAATCGTTGGTTTGAACATAGGCCAAGCCCCAGTTCCGGCAGGGGCGGTCTCCTTTTTTATTTTCTTTTACGAGATCGCGTGTAAACGGAATAAAGAAAACTACCACCGACTTTGCTGATGGCAGCAATTCATGAGGGTGCAGATGCTCATCAAATGCAATCTGCGGCAGAATATCGAAACGTTCATCGATCGATGCGCTGACTAAAAGCGGTGTCTGCCAAAAGCCTTCAATACCCATCCGGGCCGGTTCCGACGCTACATATTCCTCTGCCAACATACGTAATTCATCGATATTGATTTTATTCATAGATTTCACATGCGTCTTTGAATTGAGCCTGGACTCTTCCTGCTGAGACGGCCATGACAATGGAAAGAACGGCTCCGATTTCATCAGCGCTAAGGCCTTCTTCCTTGGCCACGCCAAGGTAGTGCTGCATTCACGGATAACAACCAACGGCCATAGCCGTCGCCATGTGCAGCATTAAAGTGGTTTTTGGCTCTAAAATGTCATTATTACGAGCCGAATCGTAAAATTGTCTGTATTTATTTTTTTGTTTTTCAGGTAACAATGGCTTCTCCTTTCGACATCATTTAGATGAAAGTGCCTAAAATGCCTAAAATGCCTAAAGTGCCTAAAGTTATGGTCTCGCTCTGCTCCATCCTTTTATAAAAAGATAGAATTCCTTAACTTTAGCTCATTTTAGCTCACTTTAGGCACTTTAGCTCACTTGCTCTTGTCAACCTTGCTGGCGGTTTTAAAACCGAACAGACAGACACGTCAAGCCCCCATCCATTTTGCGCATCTCACTTACATCCAGTTCGATTGTATTTAAATCCAATTTTTCAAGTTTTGTCTTTGTATCGGGAAACCCTTTGGGTATCAACAAATGGCCGTTTATCCAGAGCACGTTGGCAGCATATTCTTCTGCCCGGTTTATAATTATCTTTTTATATTCACTGAGGGCTTTATGGCCGGCAAAACCTTCGGTGGCGAGTAAGGTATTATTGCCTGTGTAATTGACGCTCGATTTAAAATGTAATCCGGCATTCACCTGAAGCGTTGTCCAGGTGTTTTCGTATTTTTCCAATATATTACCCAATTGCTCGGCGCCGTGCAAATTCGTGCGTTCCGAGATCCCGATAAAAAAATGGTTGTCGATCATAAGGACATCTCCGCCGTCTAAAGTGCCGGGCGCTTGAATATGTTCAATTGCACGATATGGTGTAAGAATTTCGGCAATGGCCGCTTCTTCACCCTGTCTGGACTCTGCCCCGGGATTGGTGATGATTGCCACCTTCGGAGTCACCACTGCGGTATCCTCTACAAAATGAGCGTCGGGATAATCCGGCTGCGCCTCAAGCTCAATGATCTTGAGCCCAATCGACTTCAGGGTTTCTACATAAGATCTGTGCTGTTGTAAGATGAGCGCATAACTTGGCGGACCTGTATTTGCAGTTGTGAGGCCCTGGGAAAAATTTTTCCCGGGCCTTCTGGTAATAGCATAAGTGAATTTCATCTTAGGTTAAACCGAGCAATCTAAATCCATCCTTAAAGAGAACAATAGAGAAAAACAGTAAAAGGATTCCTAAAATTCGCATGACCCAAATGTAGACAGACCCCTGTAAAAACGAGCGCGAGCGTTCAACTACCATAGCCAAGACGACTTTTGAGCCGACCAGGAAAAGCATAAAGCTTCCAACAAACAATGCCGTAGATAAGATATTCTGATTTATGCTCTTAAAAATGATGGGTGCGCCCACAGTCATATAGAATATGTAAGGGTGTGGATTTAAGGCATTGGTGATCACGCCTTTTCTGAAAGAATTAGAGCTGTGTGAAGCTAAATTTAGTTCCACCCCCCTGGTTTTAAGGCATTCATAGCCCAAATAAAGTATAAACAATCCCCCGAAAATCGAGATGCAGCCTAATATGACATTAAAATTAGCCAGTCGGTTTAGAACCAACAATGAAACGATAATAATGGGTACATCCGTTATTAGAGGTGCAATGGATACCTTTATTCCAGCCTTAATGCTGTGTCTTAGGGTTTCTGATATAACCAGCACCAGTAGCGGTCCGGGTGTAAATCCCGCCACCAACCCTAAAAAAATTCCGGCACTCAAGAACTCAAACATTTTTTTGCCAATTCAGGACTGTCTGCATAATTTCTCGGACGTAGGTACATTCACATTTCGCCGGGCAGGGGTCCAGTTGGTCTTCATGCACGCAGTACCCCGGACACTGTTCTGTGTCTAAAAGCCGTTCCGAATATATCGGACCATTGTAAAGGTCTTTGAATACACCGGCAGGAATACCGAGCGTCGTCCCGCAGTCTAAATGATTGAACAGAAGAAAACCCAGGCGCAAATTGTCAAAATTCACCTGATAGCCAATCATTTCCGTTTTGACATCTTCCAGAAAATCTTTACGTGATTGCCAGCGATGGCCGCACATTGTACATTTTTTAAATTCATCCATCATTTTTAATGCTCGAAATAAATTCCTCGCAGCTTATCACTTTGGCATAGGCAGCGCCTAAG
>Ga0255055_10001970_pt1 | contig 14615 bp, 11 predicted proteins | sample JV7_2_27_MG_FD_188633 | JGI IMG/M metagenome (GOLD analysis project Ga0255055, IMG submission 188633) | Seawater microbial communities from Jervis Inlet, British Columbia, Canada - JV7_2_27 | ecosystem: Environmental > Aquatic > Marine > Inlet | place: Canada: British Columbia | collected...
TAGGCGCCGAGACTGTCGAGTGTAGCACCCGTGAAGTCACCCACGAAGTAGATCAGACCCTTATTGTCGATCGCTATGTCGTTGACTCTGTTCCCACCTGTCAGACCGTCACCGTCCTTCCCCAGAGGGTAGAACGAAGATCGATCCCAATAGGCGACCTTCTCAGCATCCCAGAACCCCGCCGAAGAGAAGTCACCCCCGAGGTACAACCGACCCCCGAGGTCCATCTTGAGTGCTCGAACGATGTCGTCACACCCGATCGCCGAGGCGTCGTTCTGACGTTGTAACGGTGAATAAACCGTACCGTTCCATGAGCAGATATATGGAAGTTCACCGTCGAATAGAGCGTTCTCTTGAGTGAATTGACCCCCGATGTACAGGGTCGAGAAGTCGAGGTCCATCTCAAGAGCGAAGACCTCTGCATCGAGTCCGGGTTGACCGCCCATCGTCGAGAAGGCATCGGTCGACGGGTTGTACGAACAGATGTAGTTGACCGTCGCACCTGCCGTTGTAGTGACGAATGACCCCCCGAGGTAGAGCGTATTATCACCCCCGACCGATAGAGCGTTCACGGGTCCGGTGACACCTGCTGTACCTGCATCGAGAACCGAGAACGTGTCAGCAACGGGGTCGTACTTCGTGACGTACCCCTGAGCGACAGCATTGATCAGGGTGAAGGTTCCCCCGAAGTAGACATTCCCTTCACTGTCGAAGGCGATTGCCCTGACCTCACCGTTGTCGATCCCGTCTGCACCTGCGTCGTTGAGTACGTTCCACTGTTCCCCATCCCATCGAGCGACTCGGTTGTAGGTCGTACCGTCGATCGTGGTGAAAGCACCCCCGATGTAGACGTCACCGTTCGGGTGAACCCTTGCTACCTTGATCGGGAAGTTGACAGCACCGAACCCTTCCCATTGACCCGCCAGCCGAGCGACGAGGAACGGGTGAAGACCGTCGATCGTTCTCGACGTCACGAGTTCTTCGGTGTCCTGAGAGTCCGTCCTCCAATAAGGATCAGGGCAAAAGAACCGAACCCCGAATGAGTTCAAGAAGGGGTCTCGAATGTCACCCTGCCATTCCATACCTGCCTCGTAGTGAGACTCAAGGTCCATCGGTACAGGTCCATCGTCGTATCTCAACAAGAATGATTGAGGTGACTGAACGAGATCGGGTTTGACCACATCTTCGAGTGCTCGTCTCGCTCGGTTGAGAGCCTTGAGACTCTCAGGTGGGCAGATGGGCAGGTTCGGAGAACGTCGAGCGTGGAAGGTCATACCGACCGCCCGTGGTTGAGCCTTCACCGATTGAACGGTCGCCTTCTCTTGCTTCGTGAACGTCTGGATACCGAGAACGATAGGAGGCATACCCAGACCCCCCGACTCGGTCGGGAAGATGTCAACGTCGAGACCTTGAGTGAGAGCCTTGAACCGACCCCCCCCTCTGAACCCTGCTCGTCTGGTCGATCGGGTCGCATGACGTTGACCGACCCACTCGAAAAAGGCGTTCCCATCATGAGGGGGTAGTTCGAGTTCGAGATCACCGTCAGTATAGGTCGTGATGTATCCCTTCTGTTCGATCTGCAACCCGTCAACATGGAAGGTCGAGTTCGAGTTGTAGTACGTGAGCACCCTGACATCGAGATCGGTCTCGACGACCGACCCGATCTGAACAACCAGTTCGAGACGTTGCCAGTATCGATGATTGAGTTGAATTGGATCTGAATTGAAGGTGTCACCGTTGTCACCTGCTGACACCTGCAAGAAGACCTGACCTCCCCACCCCCTGACATACCACGAGATCGCCAGAGGGGTCGAAGAGACTGACGGGTCTTCGGTGTACTCTGCTCCCTCTCCGGCGATCGTAGAAGGGCAGATAACCTTATACGACGCTCGACCGAATCTCGACTCATCGAGATCACGAGAACCGACGACACCGACTCCGACTGTTCCATACCCTGTCGCATCGATACCGAGTGAGGGGTTCTTAGCGAGGTTGATCGTGTCTTCGGGTACGAGAATCTTCAATGCGCCGTTGTTCATGGTATCGGTCCTCGGGCGAGTGCCGCCAACATACGGAAGTCAGCGATGACGGGTTCGACGGGGGCTGATGTTTGGACAGTCAATGAGAAGTTCTGAGTACTCGTATCAGTATGGAACCGACCACCTCCCGGTCCGGTTACGGTGACAGGCGCAGGAACACTATTGAATCCCGGAGGTTGATGAGTCGGTGCTTGTCCGGCTAAGGGTGTCGTTGAAGGTCCGGCGATGTTCAACAAGTCCATGATGTCTTCACCAAAACCATAAATAAGCTCACGATCCCTCTCACCGAACTCTCTGAATAAATCTCCGACCCTCGACCAGTCTCCGGTCGTGAGAGCAACAAGAGACTCGCTGAGAAGAACAATGAGTTGAAGAACACCCTCGATCGCAATTGCCAGAACGTCGATCCCGAGGGTGACAATGTCACCGAGAGTCTCGATGAACTTCGATCCCCATGTATTGATGATCGTGGTCGTATCATCGATGTCACCCTTGATGAGTGTCATGAGGTTCTTCCAGATCGTGTCGAGGTGAGTGAGCCATCCCGGGATCAGTTCACCGAAGGTCTCTCTCGCCTCGGTCTTGATCTCTTCCCAAGCGGCTATGACGTTCGGCTTCTGTTCGATCAGGGCATCCCAGAGATTCCCCGCCGCTTCGACGACGGGGTCGAACGATTCGATCAAGTAGTCGAGAGCGTTCGGTACGAACTCATCGACGATGTAGTCCTTGACTTCGGTGAACGCTGTGACCATGTCGGGTCCATGAGTGTCGATCCATTCTAGAGCGACGTCGTACCACTCACCCGCCTTCGTCTTCAAGGTCTCCCAGAGATCGATGACCGCTTGAGGGATCATGTCGATCAACTTCTGCTTGAGACTGTCGACTGTTGGGAACCCGTCCGTGAAGGTCTCGAACAGTCCACCGAAGAACTGAGCGGCTCTCTTGATAATCGGGGCTACCTTGTCGACGAATATCCGGTAGAGGAAATTGAATCCCGGGATGACGAAGGTCTCCATGAACCCCCATAGACCCCGAACGATCCGACCGAAGAAAATGAACGCTTGTCGAGCGAACTTGAGAGCCTTCGGTAGATTCGCACCGACGAACCTCGCCATCTGAACAAGGGTCGGTACGAAGTCTCTCTTGAATATCTCGACGATGCTCTCTGCCTCAGGTCCGAGGGCGTCTTGGAATGAGTTGACGAGTTCAAGAAGAGCAGGTACGAGAGACTTGCCGATCTCGTCCTTCGTCTCTTGGAACGTGACCTTCATCTTCTCGATCGAGGTCGTGGCGAACTCACTCAGAGAGGGAAGAGCAGACGAGGTCTTCGACAGTGAAGCCATTGCCGAGGTCAAGATCGCAGTCTGACGTTCGGTCGCCGTGAGTTCGGTCGATGTCTTCCCGAGGGTCGCCGCATAGGTCGACGTAGCATCTTCGATGTTGACGATGATCCCGAGGTTGTCGAGGATCATCTTCGATTCACGAGCGACGCCCGTCGTAAAATCCTCCACGGCTTGAAGAGGCTTGAGACCGATCGCCGCACCCTGAGCGATCACCTGATCCATGAATGGAATGATGGTCTGGAAGTTGTCACCGAGAAGGGTCGTACCCTTGTTGTACAGTTGCATCAGGTCTGCCGCTCTGATCGTTCCGGCTGAGACGTCCTTCATTGCTTTGAGAACTTCTGACCCGACCTGTCCGGCGTTCTCAGCGATCGCATTGAACCCAAGTTCAAGGTCTACAATCGGAGCCGCATCGATGGCTAACTTGACAGCCATTCCACCGATTGCCCCGACCGCCGCTGTCGCCGCCGCCCCGATACCGACGATCGCCCCTGTTGCCAACTTCGCCCCAGAGATGACACCCCTGAATGAAGCACTACCGAGACGACCGATTCGAGAGTGAGATCGTTCGGTAGCACCAGCCATCTTGCCGACGTTGTTGATGTAATCACGATACCCGTCGACTACTGCCGACACGCCCATCTGTTGGAATCGAGCCATCGGGTCACCTCTTCTTCCGAGCGTCTCTCTGTTGTTTTCTCAGTACTGCATCTTGAGTGTGAGAGATGACAAGGTTGTGAAGTCTGTACCATGCGACGACCTTGATCATAAAATCTCGACCGTAGTCGAAGGTCGCCCATCTCTCAAGATCAAGACCTGCCTCAACGCAGGCTTGATAACCCTCGAATGTCAGTGAAGAACCGATCCCAGCACTAACCTTGAACTTGACTGTCGCTAGGTGTATCGGTACTCGGTTCTTCGTCACCCCGAAACCCTCGCATGGCGAGTTCTACCTCCTCGTTCTGCATACCCGACTTCATCGTCACGAGCATCAGGTCGACACCGGATGTCGCTATAAGAGCCTTGTACACGAACTCAAGATCGAGGGGGTCTTCGAGATCGTACTCATCGAGATCGAGAGATGATCTCTTCTCCATCCACTTCAACTTCGGAAGCCACTCATCGAGATCAGGTATCGGGTCGACGAGTTCGATCCCCCACATGATCATCGCTTCCATGGTGACGAGACCTCGTTGACGATTCGCTTCATCGATCGCTTCGAGGTAGGCAGGGTCGAAGGGGTTCTCTTCTTCTCGTTGCTTCTTCTCGTCGAACTTCTTCGGGGGCTTAGGCTCAACGATCTCACCGACCATCTTGTCGATCAGGTACGTCGGTACAGGTCGAATGATCGCCTGCACCCCCGTCGAGAGCGTGGTGCTAGTATCAGTCTTCATTGTATAGACCTCCAGTTCGAAGGATTGAATTTACATCTTACCCGTGACGATGATCCCGTCTGCTCCGTCGTCGGCTAGACCGACAGCGACCACGAGTTCGGGGTCAACTTTACATACAGCGAGAGCATTGATCTGATCATTCGCTGGGAACACAGCAGTACCCAGAGGCATTGCCACAAAGTCATATCCACCATTGAATGAAGTGACGACACGACCGTCAGGGGTTGTCGTATAGAACGAGACGTGCATGATCGAGTCGGTCTGAATCTTGATGTCGGTGATCACATCGACCGTCGCACCTGATCCGGGGAACGCTTTCTCGGTCCAGTTCAGACCCGCATTGAGGGTGTAGTACAAGTCACCCGCATCGGTTCCGATCCACCATTCTTGCTTTGACTTGATAGCGACCGCCGTGATGTCAACACCTACACCGACAGGGGGTGTCGTGAGAAGTTGCCACGATGACCCGTCTTCTGTGAAGAGGATGACACCGTCAGCACCGACAGCAACAGCGAACGAATCACTCAGAGCATCGACCGCTAACAGGTTCGAGATCGTCAGGGTTCCGGCATCGAGAACAGTGACACCGTTCGGGGGTGTTGCCATGTTGTAGATGTAGCCAGCGTCACCGACGATGAAAGCCTGAGTATCAGTTGCCACGATGTCGTTCGGTTCACCACCTGCTACGAACCCCGTCTGAACCTCGGTGAAAGCGGGGTCAGTTCCGAACTCATCGAACTCGGTGAGTAAGCAATAATGAGCATACCCGTTATCGTTCGAGACGACTACGAGATACCCCTTGAGACAGTCGACCGCTGACGGGTCTTCTGCCGCTCCGAGAGTGTCGATGTCATCGGCATACCAGTCCGTACCTCCGTCGACCGAGTAGATGACGTCAGGGGGTGTCCCCGGTGATCCACCCGCTTGAATTGAGATCGCAAATATCCTATTGCATCCCATCGAGGGGTCACCACAGTCACCGCCACATGACACTTCGTCACAGATTGCTACATCGATCACCTCGTTCGTGACGAGGTCACCTGCCTTCGATACCCATGTAGCCGCTATGATGTCGTAGACCTCGTCAGCCGAGAGATCGACTGACTCGTTCACCTCTGAGGTGTCGTCATCAGAGAGTGATCCGAGGTCTTCGGTGTTGTAAGCCGACAAGAGCGAGTTCTCAAGGAACAGAATCTTCTTGAAGGAGTTGTGATCTGATAGGTCTTCACAATCCCCGAAGTGAACCTGAGAATCGACAGGGCAAGCCGCCCTCGCCAGCCTGAGCAGGGTTGATCGAATGTCGATCGCATATCGACCCTCGAGGGTGATCTCTGCTCTCTCTTCACCCGATTGGAACTGACCGACCGTCACGTACTTTCCCGGACGGGTCGGGTCTGGACATTCAATGTCGGTCACATCACCGAACGATTGAGACAATGCCTGAGCACGATAACACGAATAGAAGACGGGTTCGTTCTCAGGTCCTGCTCGACCTTCAATGACGAAGACTCTTGAGAGTCCAGTCGTTGCGGGAATGAAGTCACTCATGTTGTTCCCTCCGTTTGCTTATATAGATTGACGACCTTCGAAGTGAGACACGATCTCACGCAAGATGAGACGCCCGTGTTCTGACGTTGAATGTCTCCATAGGTCAAGATGTTCCGATCGACGAGCATGTTGTTCAGGTCTCTCTTCACCTCCTCCCAATCCACGAGATCGAGATCGGGGGGTCCGATCGGTACACCCTGAGGTGCAAGATCATCGGGGTCGGTGTCTCGTATCAACGAGACTCTCTTGTATCCGAACTTGTCGGTGTATGTGATTCGTCTCATCAGATGACCGCCACTGACGGTCTCTTCTTCGTCAACTTCGAGAAGCGTCTCCAAGCCATGACCTCTCCCTTCCGAGTACCGAACGGGTTATCGAGGTCTCGATCGGGGATGAAGAACGTCGGTCCTCCCCGATCAGACCTGCTCAGGTCGAGTCGAAGATCGGTAGCAAGTGCCGTGAGAGCACCACAAGCACAGAAGTTCCGTTCAAGTCGAGCCGTTGCCATGTAGGCGATCGCCTCGGCATAGGTTCTCTTCAACGGGTCGAACGAGATACCGTTGACGTAGTCGTCGTCCATGTCACCTGCCAGATACCAGACCTTCACCTGATCAGGTTCATAGCAGAGATCGAACGAGTCGGTGTTCCATCTCTCGTTCGTCGTATCCCAACTCGCAGGGGTCGGTACACCGATCCCCCGATCGATGCTTCTCATGTAAAGGCAACCACACTGAACGGTCAGTTGACATGCTATACAACCATCTCCCCCACAGGCGTTGCAGGTGATAGTCTCGACCCGTGGTTCCCAGAAGAACTCGGATGAGTGTTGAGAATAGTCGGTATATTCTCGATAGACGTCGACAGTGTCGACGGTGATCGCATCATATAAATTGAGTGCTTGAAGACCCGATGTCGGGTAGACGTCTTGAAGATCAGGGTCGATCAGTGACCAGAAGTTGAAGGTCACGATCACACTGACCGCTGTGATCTCGATCGAGATCGGGTCGGTGATCTCCCACTCTCTCGTATCGTGACCGTCGAAGTAGACCTTGATCTGTCGTTCTGAGTTGGCGGTGTAGTTGTGGACATTCGGTAGGGTGATCGTGGCAATCGTGTTCACCCCGTCTATGGGTGTTCCCCAGACGAGAGTTCCACCTGCTACCGTCGCCTCACCGACGAGTTGAGTGTACCTTCGTCCCGCCGCTATGACTTTGCCCTTCTTGAGAATGAGAGACTTCCGATCCCATCTCGTGTTCGAACCGATCCCGAAGTGAGTTCGACGATGACTACGAGGGAAGTCGTGAACCTCGACGATCCATTCAGGCGCCACGGGGAAACCGAGATAATCTTCGATGTCTTGTTCTGCAGAATAGATCGCTCGGGCGAGGTCTTCACGAGATATGACATCTGATCTCATGTAAGACTGTTGCCACCACACGTCAGAACAACCAGATCGAATCGGGAAGATCGGGGCATCACCTGTTGACCCCTGAGCCTGAGAGAAGTGAACGGGGTCGATACCCATGATCCTTGCCCAACGGTCAAGGGATAGCTTTGTGGGAGTACTGGCTCTCGTCATTAGATACCTCCTGTGTTACAATGAACAGGGTTCGTTCCCACAAGCTTATGCCAAGAAAAAAGTATTCCGGACCATGTATTATATGCAACTCGATGCACTCTTCGAATGGACGTTTTATTCGAAAGATGTGCCATGCTTGCTATTGTAGAATGAGAACCTCTGGTAACAAAATCCCAAAAAGTCGCTATCTTGGTCCGTGTATTGAATGTGGTTCGTTTGATCCACATGGCAAATACTTCGTACATAAAATGTGTCGTCCTTGTTATAAAAGAACCAATTATCAAAGGAAACCAAACAAGAATTGCATTGACTGTAATAAGGAAATCAGTCCCAAAAACAGAACCGGAAGATGTCGTAATTGCCATCACAAATACCGATGGCGGAATGATGAAAATTATCGAAATGGGTATAAGCGCAGAAGAAAGAAATATTCCAAAACCAACAAAGGGACTTTGACGGATCGTATGCACGTTCGTAAAAGAAGAGCACAAATCAATGAAGTTGAAAACACATTGACGAAAGAACAATGGCAAAGCGTACTTGAAAAATTCAAGTATCGCTGTGCTTATTGTGGCTCTCGTAAAAACATCGAAATGGATCATATCATCCCAATTTCAAAAGGCGGTCCACATACGATTGGAAACGTTGTCCCATCGTGCCGCCGATGCAACGCTAGCAAACGAGATCGTGTAGTTCCGACAAATGTTCAACCTCTTCTAGTCTAGTCACAGTCCACCACCTTCTCGATCAAGATTACGATCGTAGATAGAGTCAAGATAAGCGAGACGATCAGAGTAGTCCTCGGGGCGAGGGCGTAAGACAAGAGCACCAAGCTGGCGACCCAGATCGACGAGCACCACACGCACGAGAGACCTTCGGCTACGACGTTCGTCGAGACCTTGATGTTCAATTCGTTGTACCTGATCCCGATCAGATGACGAAACCTCTCGAATATGTACCACGGTCCGTCCTCGTTCACGATCATCGAAGTCAGTCGCCATGTTGCCAGTCCTAATATGAACAACTCCACCGCACCGATGTCAGTCCACCAGTGCGATGGAAGTTCTTCTCTCCACATCATACAACAGACCCCTTATGCCAGCAAGCCGACGATCTTCTTGACCGTCGTCTTACCGATACCAGTGATCGACTTGAGTTGAGGTTCAGGGATACCCCGAAGATCGTCGAGTGACGTGAACCCTTCGGCTTCGAGTATCTTGACGACTCTAGCACTCAGGTCTCCCCACCCAATCGAAGACGGGGGTGGAGGAGTCACGGGTTGAGGCGCAGGTGCGGGTACAGGTCGTTCTTGAATCGCTGAGAACAGGTGAGGTTGATTGACCATGTCACGTCGATCGACAAGGAATTGATCACCCTGCTTCCTGACCCCGTACTTCGTTCTTGTCGCTGTCCCGACAACGGGGTGAGTTCCCCGATTCGGGTGGTTGTACCTGATCATGACGAAGTCTTGATCTGCCATCGTTGATTCCTCCTTCTGTGAGGGGTTCACTTGAGCGAGTACCACTCGTTGCTTTGCTACGTCTTGAGATCGACTGACGTTCGACCGACCCCTGTTACATCCACATCCCATCGTCTCGATCTCCTTGTACTTCTGGCGCATGTAGTCTATCAGAATCTTGTGATCTTCCAAACCGAGTTGACGACGTTGACCTGTCGAGAACCGATAGACGACCAGTTCTTCGGCGACCTTGATGAAGCATCGACCCGCCCGAGCGAGACGGTAGTGATAGTCGATGTCCTCCCACGAGTCCATGTCCTCGTCGTATCCCCCGACGTCATCATGCCATGTCTTCGGTACGAGACAGGTGACGAGTGCCCAGTGGAAGAACGGCTTCTCAGGTTGAACGATCGCTCGTTCGCAATCATAGTCAGCCGATCGATACCCGATCACAGCCTTCTTCGTCTTCTCGTCCCACTGATACAGACGTCGTTGAAGATCAGGTGCGAGTTGATCGGGTTCGTGAATGATCGCTGACCCTCGATAATCGGTGTAGACGATCGCCTCATCTTCTCGCCACGCCTCAAGCATAAGTTCAAGACAGTCTGAGATCAAGTAGTCATCGGCATCGAGAAAGACGATGAAGTGACCTCGGGCGATCTCGACCCCTCGGTTCCGACAGTATCCCGGTCCACGAGCTCCTTTCTTCGTCCACAGAGTGTCGATCGTTCTGATGTGGGGGAAGGTATCGAGAAGTCGTTGAGGTAGGGGGTGACCCGAATCGTTGACGACAATCACTTCCCACTTCGTGAAGGTCTGACCATCACATGAGTCGAGAGCATCCCAGAGAAGATCGATGTGATCTCGACTGACGGGTATGACGATCGAGACGGTCGGTTCGTCGTACTGACGAACGGGGTGACTGATCTTGTTGGCGGGGTTCGCCCACGAAGCGAAGGGGTGTTTCCCGTTGCCCTCCTTCGTTGCCCACGGGTGAAAAGCCAACCAGTCGACTTCTTTGTACGTCGGGTCACCTGAGACGATTCCAGATTGCCACGAATAATGGAACAGACCTCGATCGGTGACCTTCTCTGCTTTCCAACCGTATGCGCCACACCTCGTCCAGAACTCAGCGTCTTCTGACCCTGCCCCTCTCGGTGCATACCGTTGTCGAAACCCTCCCAGACGACGCCACATCTCGACCCTCATGACGTTGCATGTGGGTACTTGATTCCTTCGATGAAGTTGAGCATCGAAGTTCCAATCTTGAGGCCATTGACTGATCTTGTTCTCACCGTCCGGCTTGTGGTAGTGAAGACCTGTATAGGCGATACCGAGAACGGGGTCTTCTTCGAGTGCCTTGATACAGGTCGTCAAGAAGTTCGGTTCGATCCAGTCGTCAGCATCGAGACACGAGACGTACTTCGAACCCGACATCCAAGCGAACTCGATCCCGGTGTTCCGAGCCACGGCGACCCCTGAGTTCTCTTGATGAATGTACTTCACCCGAGGGTCTTGAATTGACGCTACGATCGCTTCTGTCTCGTCAGTAGAACCGTCGTCAACCACGATGACATGCTCTAGGAGGGGATAATCTTGCTTTAAGGCTGAGTTGATCGCATCTGTCACTCTAGCCCCGTAGTTGAACGTAGGGATCACGATCGAACAATGTGGAAGAGGCTTGTCTCGTGAGATGTCGTAGACCTGAGCGACCTTCTCGACCTGTTTCTCCCATGTGAACTTCTCAGCGATCGACCGAGCGTTCTCACCGAGGGTCTCTCGATGTTCGAGACAGTAGGCGAGACCGTTGACCAGATCGTCGAAGTTGTTCACCTCTGCCAGATACCCGTTCACCCCGTGAGTGATCATGTCGATGATTCCCCCATGCTTGAAACCGAGAACAGGGATACCCGAAGCCATTGCTTCGAGTATCCCGATCCCGAAGGTCTCCTTGACAGTTGCGAGGTACACCGATGATGACTTCACGAGAGACTTCATCTCAGAGTGAGCGATCACCCCCGTCTCTCTCATGTTCGAGTACTCACCGTCAGGCTTGAAGGTCGTGACGAATGTCTCTTGAGGAAATCCTCGAGCAAGATACCCGACAGGGTAGGGGTCACAGACGTCAGATCGACGGTTCTTGTTCCACAAGATGTAACCCTCGTTGTCGAGAGGATCGCCCCAGTCGTCGAGGTCGATCCCGTGGTTGATGACGTGGGGGTTGACCCTCATGTCTCGTCGAATCGTCTCTGCTACCCACTCAGAAGGAACGGTGATCTCACGAGCGACCCTGAGAGACCTGATCACCTGAGCGTTCGAGTGCCATTCCCACCTTGCCGCTGGGTAGTCAGAAGTCCAATAGAGACCGTGACAGTGAGCGACTTGAATTGCCTGATCGGGATGGAAGAGACCTGCATGAACGGCTATGATGTCGTTCATGGCACTCGGTTCACCTGAGACTTCCCACCCGAACTCGGGAAGGTGTTTCATGTACGCCTCGATTACTCGACGTATCCCCGACTCTCCCTTCCCCCATGAGTTCTCGTTCGGTGACATGTAGACGGTCTTCATGATGGAACCTCAGAAGAGATCAAGTAGTCCATCATGTTCGGGTCAGAGAAGGACATGAAGGACGGACCCCCGTTATCATGATACTTAGTTGCCCACTTCTTGAAGTAGTTCTTATTGTCGACCTTGTCCCATTCTGGTTGATATGAGAGAAGGTACGATCGAGGTCTGATTCTCTCTAAGAACGGGGTTCTCGACTTAGGGGGTATCTCAGAGAGAGAGGCGATCGCAATCATCAGATCGGGTCGAACCCGTTCATTCCACTTCAACCGACACTTGACATCTCGGAAGGCGAGGTGCTGTCGTTGAACGATCTCAAGTTCGGGTAGATCGACGATGTGGTACTTCCCCCTGAACCCGAGGCGAGACAAGATGATGACCATAGCCCCGTAGCCAGCACCGATCTCGACTATCGTCTTGAGATCACTGATCTTCTTCTGAGGGTTCGCCAGTTCCCATTGAAGAATCTGATACCGTTGATGAATAAGATTCGTACAGTCCCCATCTGTTGACCACGAACAAGCCGCCACTACACCGAGTCGTCTGATCTCTTGAAGTTCTCTCTTGATGATCTCACCCTGACCGACGAACATCGTAGCGACGACAGTTGACCACTGCCACGGGTGACGAAAGTCACCCTTGTCGATGTGCTTCTGCATCTCTGATCGATAGTTATCCCAAGCAGGTGATGGCTTCATTCGACGACGACCCCGTCAGTGACAAGGTAGTCGTGGATCACCTGTCGAACGTACTCGATATCGTCGGGTTCGAGGTCTTGATGACAGCCGATGTAGAACCCGTTTTCATCGATGTACTTCGAGACGGGGTAGTCAGAAGGAACGAGCATGTCAGTATAGATCGGTTGAGAGACGATCGGCATCATGTCACGGGTCTCAATGTGATTCTCGTTCAGGTGCTTCAAGAACGACTTCTTGTCGACCTGAGAGTGAGAGAGAACGACTGGGTACATCATCCACGAGTGTTCATTCCCGTCGATGATCTCAGGTATCTTGAAGGGATGTTCGAACGTCTCGTTCATATACCGGAAGACAGCCGTGAGATGACGGGCGTTCCGACGTCTGGTCTTCAACATCTGTTCGTGACCTTGAAGTTGAGCGAGACCGAGACACGCTTCGAGTTCGGTGATCCGGTACGAGTGACCCGCATGAGTGAACCTGAACGATCGACCGACAGCAGGTCTCGGTGAGAAGTTCTCATCGGTGTTCAGTTCTTCAATGTCGAGACCGTGGTTCACGAGCGATCTCATCTTCATCGCATAGGCTTCGTTGTTCGTGGTGCTGATACCCCCGACCCCTGTCGTGATCAGGTGGGCGTTGTAGGTCGAGAAGCAACCGATCTCGCCCATCGACCCGACCTTCGCCCCTCGATGAGAGACGAACATTGCCTCACACGAGTCTTCGATCACAGCCAGATCGTGAAGATCAGCCAGTTCGAGAATCTCGGTCATCATGCAGGGTTGACCATAGAGGTGAACGGGTATGATCGCCTTCGTTCGGGGGGTGATCGCATCGAAGACCTCTTGAGGGTTGATCCCGTACGAGAGCGGTTCGATGTCGACGAAGACGGGTCTCATGTTGTTGTGAAGAACGATGTTCACGGTAGCGACGAAGGTCGAGGCAGGTACGATCACCTCGTCACCGTCCTTCCACCCGTGAAGTTCCTTCAACGCTTGAAGGGCTATGTGGAGTGACGAAGTACCTGAGTTCGACAAGATCGCATACTGAACGTCGTGAAGTTCAGCGAACCACTTCTCAAACAACATCGACTTCTCGCCGTACGAGATTCGACCCGATCGTAGTACGTCATTGATAAGATCGAAGGTGTAGTCGTCAGCCTTGAATGTACCCGTGGTGACGTGACGGGGTGTTCGAACGAACGGCTTCTTGCTCATGGCTTCTTCTCCCACTTCCTCAAGAGACCGAGTCGTCTCATCTCCGAGACGTCGTCCTTCTTGATGTCGTCGAGTATCAACTTATCGTCTTCACCTCCCCTCAGTGCGAGGGTGTGAGAGACAGGGGGATCAGTGGTTCCGAGAACGATGACGTACTGATTGAGTGCTCGTAGTCGGGATGTTCCTTCGAGTTCGACTTCCCATGGTGACTCATTCTCAACAAGAATCTTCAACATGTGAGATCGACGCCACGCTCCGGCGATCAACGAGCAGTGGTATTGAGACTCAGGGTCAGAGATGATCAGGTCAATCGGTCCTACCTTCCCGTAAGGCTTCGCATACCCAGAATAAAGACGATCACCTGTCAGGTCGAACCGAGCGACGTACTCGAATTGCTTCATGTAGTCGCCGATGATGTCGATATAACCCGTCTTCACGGGCTTCGTGATCCAGTAGTCTTCGAGCATGAAGATAAAAACATCATGAGGTAATTCGAGGAGCATCTTGATCAGGGAGTTCGACCATCGATCGACGGGGTAGTCTTCGAACTTACCGAGAGAGTAGAAGGTGAAGTTCTTCGGTAGATCGAAGTCAGGCGGGGTGAACCCCCCGACGATGATCTGAGGATTCGGTCGCCAGTACTTGTTGATCAGATACGAGAACGGCTTTAAGGCTTCCAGATATTTATCGGAAGTCAGAACGTAGATCGGGATGCTCATCGTCAGTCATCGTAGCATAGAAAAGGACCAGAGGCGAACCTCTGGTCCAGTCTA
>Ga0255055_10001971_pt1 | contig 14611 bp, 17 predicted proteins | sample JV7_2_27_MG_FD_188633 | JGI IMG/M metagenome (GOLD analysis project Ga0255055, IMG submission 188633) | Seawater microbial communities from Jervis Inlet, British Columbia, Canada - JV7_2_27 | ecosystem: Environmental > Aquatic > Marine > Inlet | place: Canada: British Columbia | collected...
GAAGCGGTTAAAGTCGAAAAACCTGCAGAAAAGGAAGAGGTCGCAAAAGCGGTTGAACCTGAAGTTGAGATGAAACCCATGGAGTGGACTACAAAAGTAGAGGATGCTGAGGTTGAAATGGGTGGTAAAGCTGTCACTGTTCCGAAAGAGTATGGTAAATATTCACTAACGTTGCGGTCACTTGAAAAAAATCAATTTGAATTTTACCTGGAAGAAAGGGGAGCGGCACCGAAACTTCTTTTAAAAGGAACTTCTACTCTTGAACCGGATAGGGAGGGAAGGATCGCTTTTCGTGTTACTGATATCAATGAGGAATATGTTCAGCCCTTATTCGACGTCTTGGGCCTTCGTATACTGAAAAAGGACGAACTTCGGGATAATTACTATCTGTTTGGTACCTTAAAAGAGGGGGGAATATCAATTTTAGAAGCACACGATATGGGGAGCTCAGTTACTATGAAATTTACTCCAAATTAGAAGAATTCTTAGTGCCCGAAAATAAATTCTGGTGATCTTAATTCAAATAATTCTCTGAAAGTATATGCTTTACTCACCAAACCAGCAAAACAGGCAGCGGTTTTTTTAACCTGCTATGAAACCAGATCAAGTTGTAATACGCAAAATATAGGGTCAATTGAGCTTCAAGCATTTCCATCTTTTTACAAAATGTGTAACTGTTTCGAACGCATCATGTTCAATTTCCTCGTGCAGTCCACGCCAGTCACGCGAGCCCCGAGTGATTTGGCAATCTGCACCGCAAAAGTACCCGCCCCGCTATGTCGCATCCGAGTATTTTTTTTGGCTTTAGAAGTCCAAACATTATGCGGTTTGCGAACGGCTTACCCCGGAGGAGACCCCAATCCCAGTCATTTATTGATGCCGCATGGACTTTTATCGAGACTTCATCGTCCTTGGGAGTAGGTTTATCTACCTCTTTTAATTCAAGAACATCAGGAGTTCCGTATTTTGTGAATACGACCGCTTTCATTTGTTATTGTGTTCCACAGTTATTACTACGTTTCCCTTTTTTTGCCCTTTTTCAACATACTTATATGCTTCTATAATTTGTTCAAATGGATATTTTCTATCTATAACTGCTTTGAATTTTCCTTTCTCAATGAGCTTTTTAAATAAAAGTATACTTCCTCTAATATCTGTAGGAATTGGAAATACGGTTTTTTTGTTCCCAATCATTGGTTTTATAATCGGTGTTATAAGTGGTAAGAAAACATTTTGAGCCATATAACCTAAGTCTGATGAAATATAAATTCCGCCTGATTGTAGCAATGGTTTGCATTTAGCAAATGAACTTTTTCCAACAGCATCAAAAACGAAATTATATTTTTCTTCATCTTTTGTAAAATCTTCTTTTGTATAATCAATTACTTTATTAGCTCCTAATGATTTTACTAAGTCTATATTTTTCGTATCGCACACTGCAGTAACATTAACATCAAAATATTTTAGAAGTTGAACTGCTGCTGAACCAATAGCTCCTGTTGCACCATTAACGAGAACGTTTTGCCCACTTTTTATATTTACTTTTTTTATAAAATTATACGCATAATGCGCACCTTCAGTACTAGCTGCAGCTTGCTCATATGTTATATTTTTTGGTATTGTTATTGCTTTATCTTCTGATATTGTCATGTATTGGGCATGAGATCCTGAACCTTGGTCATCAAATCCAAAAACTTTGTCTCCTACTTTTAAAGATTTTACGTTTTTTCCAATTTCTTCAATTTTTCCAGCAAATTCGGTTCCGGGAATAGTTTTTTTTGGTTTGAACATACCTGTATAAAATCTTGCAAAAAATGGTATTGCTCTAATCGTTGCGCTATCTGTTCTGTTTACTGTTGTCGCATATACTTTTATCAGTACTTCATTGTCCTTGGGAATAGGTATTTCCACCTCCCCCAGATGAAGAACATCAGGAGACCCATATTTTTGATATACTATTGCTTTCATTTTGGTATCCTTCCTTATTTCAGATGCGCTCATTTTATCTAGTTTATATCTGTTTTGGCAGACCCGGAAACGAGTGCATAATGTTTAAATCAAAATTTATTCGACTGAATGAGTGGAAAGGGAGACATAAATCACTATCTATAGGAAAAATCTTATGCCACTCCCTTAACTCCCCAACTCTTATCCTCACTAGAATCAGCATCAATGTGGTTACAAAAAAAAGATGGAATCAACTCATGCTTCCTGTTTAGGCCACTTCCATGCATACCAAACAATTAGTGAAAGGAGAACAACTTCTAAAATTGAACCAAATATATAGTAAGCCCAAGGCACCTCTATAAATAACGAACCAACCACAACAATTATTTTGAATATAGCTACGACGATATTTGCCCAGCGATTCACCTTAGGCTTCAATGCCAAGGACAAAAAAACCATAAGACTCGGAATCGTCATCATTATTGTGACTCCCAACAACCATCCTTGAGTAATTTGAAACCCAGCTATTTCCCCGGCTATTGCATTCTCTAAATGTCCCGGCTCATACTTCCCAAAAATATCCACATATGCAAATAAAAACATTACAGTTACCCATAATGCTGAAAGCTTTATCTTCACATTTATCTTCACATCTTCTAAAATTCTTGCGGTCTTTCTGTTTGAATTCATTTTTTATCTCCTCCTTTTATAAAAGTTTCTTTTTTATAAAACTTGGCCAGCCCCATACTTTGTACCACTTCGATAGTTAGTTCTCGAAGTGTAGGTGTGAGGTGGAGCGGAACACCTATAACCTACATCCTTCTGAAGTTTTTCCCCTCTGATCCTAACATAATATTTGGACCATTTTTGGGGGGCAGGTCAATGCGGTTCGGTGATAACTGCCATCACTCGTACCACGGGCACCTTCGGTACCAGTGGCATCTACGCTACCAAGGGCACCTTCGGCATCTCATGACCGCATTTCTCACCGATCAGAGGATCGACTTCATAAACCTTTTTGTATCAGTCGTGCCCAGCTTCTCTTTAAAAATAAGTAAATTAAGCGATTATAAACAGGGTTTAAAATGACCTGTGACTAAAACCTTTACTTTTCCGTTCATCCATATAAATTAAAAACAGACCGCCGCGACACGAAAAAGGAGGTAAAAGCCTTTTATGAACGAAAATAAACCGGATTGGGGAGACAAAGACAGGATTAAATTATTAATTGAACGCTTTTCTCTAGTGTACAATGAGCTTTTCTGGAAAAGCATATCCAACCACCTGCAGGAAAACATTCCCTTCAGTTTACTTGATATCGGGTGCGGTCCCGGTCTATTTATGAAAGAAATTTCAAACAGGTTCCCGAAGGCTGCTTTGTGCGGTACGGACGAAAAACCGGAGATGCTGGAAGAGGCAGGAAAACGCGTTCCAGAGGCCGATCTGATCCTGGGATTGGTGGATGAGAAATTCATCAATTCTCATAATATAAAATATGATATCATCTATGCAGGACTTGTTTTCCATGAGCTGGATAATCAGATCAATTTCCTGGATGGTGTCAAAAAGCACCTCATAAACAAAGGCGGGCTGTTGATCACCTATGATTTTGTCATTGTACCTATTGATACCTATATCAAAGCCTACGCTCCTTTTATGTCAAAAGATGAGATAATTCAGCGGTTTCCAAAGCCTGCAAAATTCGCTAAAAACGACATTGAATTTCTTTTCAAAGAAACAGGATGGAGTTGCGAGGCAATTTATGATGTTCTTCCGGTCACCACTCTCTTCATAGCATCATTTGGATAAAACGACTCGGCATTTGGTAAGGACAATTTTGAATAAATATTATACTAGACTGATCGCAGGGATAATACCGTGCTCTACCTCTTCCACTCTCGGGCTAGCAGTATAATTACAGTGCAAATCACACCAATAATACCCATGACCGCTCCGGCGAAGAGATAAGCAGTGGAGAAGCTGTAGTGGTCGATGAGATAGCCCATCACCGGGGCCAGTAATCCCGGTCCTCCTCTCGATGCACAGTAGTAAACACCAAGCAATGTAGAACGATTTTTTTTCGGCGCATGGCTTATGACATACGCTTCAGTCACCGGCATACTCATATACTGCGTCATACCAAGGAGGAGCAATATTGCAGATATACTCACCCCAAGTGATGCATGGTTAAGCAGATATATGAACGGTCCTGCAATGATTCCTGTAAATAGAACTATCGGTATCTTCCCAATCCGATCAGAGAGATAACCGGCAAGAGGCCCTGCCCATATACCTGCAGAATGAGCAATAGAAAGGATCACGGCTGCCGCCTCCTTACTGCCGCCGAAGTGATCAACCACATACAGGGGGATAAAGGAGATTGCTGAATATATAAATATCTGTACACAGACAGCAAGGATCATCACCGGCAGGAGGCGACTAATCTGCCCTTTCCCTTCATCCATGCTCGCCTTTTTATCAGACTCATCCTTTGTGGGAGTTTCCGTGAACCCCCAGCGATTCAGGAGCATTAAAAAGACAAGCCCATATGCGAGAGTCGGCACTGAAATCGAGAGAAATGAGCCTCGCCACCCGATAACACGGGCAATAGCGACTGCCACGAGAGGTGCAAGAAAGAAGCTCCCTGTTCCTCCAACCTGATGAATCCCGAGTACTCGCCCTCTCACCTTTTCATCAACTGCAGATGAAATAAGAGGGCTTGCCGAAGGATGGTACCCTCCGCCCATGATACCCATGAGAATAAGGAAAACTACTAGCATTATATAGTTTGTTGAGAGACCTATGATAAGTCCGCAGAGCGCCATACCGGAAATACCAATGGTAATAAGACGGTGGGGACCAAGATGATCAGAGAGCCACCCGCCCGGAAGTTGAGCAATACCGTAGGTGAAGGTGAATGCAGAAACCAATATCCCGGCTTTCGTATATGAGAGTGAAAAGCTGTCGCGAATAAAAGGGAGCAAGGGTGTTAACATTCCTGACACTATGTGGTGGCTGAAATGGGCAAGAACGAAAAGGGGGAGCACTATAATGAATACTGATCGACCTGTAGACTTATTGATGGGAGCATCCTCGAGGATTACATACGTAATAGCGCAATATAATACGAATAAGATAAAAAACAATTGCAAAATCTAGATCTGTCTTGAACTCAAAATCCGGCCTCTCCCTTGAATTGTTAATGATCATTTTGCATCGATAAAATCGATGATTGCTCTCGCAGCCCGTAGCGTTGCTCCATCTCCACCAAGGCTCCTTTTGAGCTTTTTCAGTCTCATTATTATCCCTTCTGCTTCATCTTTATTCATTAAAAAAGGAAAGAGCAAAATGAGCAATCTTTTTAAACATGCTCCTGAAACTCCTCCACAATTGATATTTATAGGCATTTATTACCCAACCAATTAGAGAAAGGTTTACATGTTTTAGTTTTAACACTGTTCTCCGTAGACAAATCCGTAGAACGCGGCACTTTTTCTGCATACACCGATATCGAAAAAACCACCCTATATCAAGGGATTTAGGTTGCATAATTCCATATCAATTTGAGACCCAGAAGGAGTTATACAGAGTAGCTTGACTGCATGTACTTTTTTACGGTTGAGGATCAGGATAAGGGACAAATATGTCAAATTAATCATACAAGTTTACATAAAACATATCCTTTTCATGTTGTTTGTGTTGCTTCGTCTTGCTTACGGTAAGCAGAGGTTATCAGACGTGCAATGAGCTTTATCACTTTCCGTCGTCTCCAGTATTTACCATGGCTTCCCACCCAAAGTCCCGTGTTAACAGCCAAATCAGCAGTCACAGTCGTTGAATAGGAGTCGCTGAGCATTCTCAGGGGCCAGCCGAGAACGTCGTTCTTATCATAAAGATTGTACCACTGAAAGAAGTCATCATTGACCGGTTCTATAGCTATTGGATCTTCAACGGCCGATACGAAAAGAGGGATGTTGCAGCCTGTCGTTATGAGCAGGATGAGATTCGACAACTCTCCAGAACCGGTTGGCATTCTCTTTTTCCAAATTCCATTGTCATGCTGTGCGTCCCATATGTGGTTCGAAATAGCCTGCCCTCCAAATGAATGTGCAACGATTACCAAGCGTGCATTTGGATTATTCATATCTGTGTATATTGTATCGATACCCTTTTTGATTCTTTCATGAACCGCTGCATAAATACTGTTCGCATCTTCCGGTCGATATCTGTAGGATACGGCATCACCACCATAGTAGAGGAGTTTTTTTCTTAATAACCTTGCTCTTAATTCAGTAGCAGCATACTTTGCCCAATTCCTCTCCTGATTTCCCTTCATGATGTCCTGATAATATATCGGTTTCAATCGTGTTTCTCTACGAATGTCAGCCGGGAGCAACGCTTTCAGACGTTTCAGAAAATCATCAGCATAGTGTTCATCTTGTTCTCCAATACCATGTATGCTGAGTATGCCGAGAGTGCCAGCCACTTTTTTCCTTTCCTCGATTGCTGCACAGACAGGAAGTTTCTTTGTTTCGATATTGCAGTGATTACGTTGTTATAAAAAATACCACTTCACTGACAGGAGGGGTAGGCAATTGACAAGTAAGATCATGGATCACGATACGAAAAAAATAACCTCTCTCTATATTTTATACCATTTCGAGAGTTAGTACCCGATACGTAGGTGTGAGGTCTTTTATTGATTCGATTTAAAATACTTGGAGGTTAAAGTTTTCCGTAATTATTAATAACTCCCATTTTTAATTCATTATAAATTTCATTGTATAAAAACAATGCAATTTCCTCAGCTCGTGTCGTATCAATTCCTAAAACATCGGAATTGCGTGAAGTGCGAAAAACGGCAATACCATTTGTTAAGTCATAAATATCCAAAATAAACAGAAAACCACCTTTATCTGTTCTTGAGAAATTAAGATTGAACTAATAATCAGCATCAATATAGGAAGCTAGTTTTTGCATATTCTCTTTATCTTCAAGGCCAGGGATATCGGGTATGTTGCGTAGCCAAATAACAAAGTGCTTATCATCGATTGGTTCATCCTTGATACGATGCAACCGCAGAAAATTCTCCCTGTCTATTTTCATTCTCCTTTCATGTCGTATAAAACTGATTTTATAGGTACTTCATACGACCATGAAAGCACATCAAAATCATTCAAAAGCTCTTTACTAAAAAACTTGAAAAGCCAGTCATGGTATTCTGGCATATTCATACATAGTGGCCTAATATTCGTTAATGCCTCTTTACAAAAGTTGTAGGCTGCTAAGTAGCTATTCGCTTGTTCAAAGTATATTTGCTTTTTGTTTTTTATTAGAGGCTCCAATGTTTCCATAACAAGGTATGACAAGGCTAAAATCTCGCTAGGCGTAGTTGGCAGCGTCATATCTTGCGTTCTTTCTTCCTGCCACTTTTCATCCTCAACCATTTTCATATTTTTCTCCTTTCTTGCCATACTTTACTGTGTAATCTGTGACACACTTCTGAACAAACATGTTAATTTTCTGGCTATAGTCCGACAAGGGTTATTTTTCTTCTTCACAGGAAAGGAATAATAAAGACGAAATTAAGAACGGCACGAACAGGAAAATAACAAATATTTTCTTATCCATTTTGAATCATATGACCGAAAATTATCAATACGAAAATTGTATTATAATTATTCGTATATTCACATGCATACTTCTACTACTTAACTACTATTACAAGTATTAGAATAATAGTACTATGTTTATTTCTTTTCTTTACAGGGTGATTAAATATGATATTACACACCATTTCTCAGCACTGATGGAATCGATATAATGACGGATATGGAAATATTTAATCACAAAAAGGTAGGCCATACATAATGCTAAACAATCTTAATCACCAAAATACGAATCATCAGGAACACGGATTACTCTAAATTGTCCATCCGTAACTGTCATAGTATTGGTATTTCCACTCTCTTCAATCGTTCCAGTAAATATACCTATGATTACACCACCAACACCTTCGAAGGTAGTAACCACAACTGTAATATCAGTAAAAGTCTATGACCTGCCTAATTCTAAAGTTTTTCCTCTCTGATCCTACCATACTATTTGGACCTGTTTTAGAGGGGCAGGTCAAGTTCAAATTGTTCTTTTAAGCTTTATTGTAAATATATCTGCAAATGCACTATAATGACAATAATCTATACTTGAAAATATAAAATAGATATTCTGGAGAAAAAAAATGGATTCAAATAAAAAGACCGCAAGATTCGCAGGGATCCTGTATCTAATTATCATAGTATGCGCTGGCTTCAGCGAGGGTTATGTTCGCTCCAATCTTATTCTCGTGCCCGGAGATGCCACAGCAACAGCCAATAATATCATGGCTTTTGAGTGGATATTCCGTATTGCTTTTGCTAGCGACTTAATCGCCTTTTTGAGTGATATAGGGATGGCCGTACTTTTATACGTATTACTCAAACCCGTAAGTAAAACACTTTCTCTGATGGCAGCGTTTTTCAGGCTGGCGCAGACTGCTATTTTGGGTATCAATTTGCTTAATCATTTTACTCCCCTGCTGCTTTTGAGCGGTGCTGATTACTTGACGGTATTTGAAACAGATCAGTTGCATGCTCTAGTGATGCTATTTCTCAATGCGCATACCTATGGATATCTGATTAGTGGGGTATTTTTTGGCCTTCACTGCTTTGTGCTTGGCTATTTGCTTTTCAAGTCGGACTACTTTCCCAGAATTTTTGGCGTCCTCTTGATATTTGCATCTTTTGGTTATCTGACAGATTGTTTTACAAATTTTCTTTTACCTGACTACGCAGCGATAACTGAATGGCTTGTTGTTGCGACTGCGGTTATTGCAGAACTTTCATTTGCCTTTTGGCTTTTGTTGAAAGGTGTAAACGTCCAAAAGTGGGATGCTCGTACTTCCGAGTCTGCCAAAACAGATATAAACGAGATAAAATGAGCAGATCTAAAGTATAAAAAATTGCTTGGGATACAATAACGAAGTAAAGACAATACACATAAAGGAAATTGTTCATAGAAAATAACACATCAAACAGAAGATAACATCAGGTAAGGAAGTATACCCAAATGAAAGCAATTGTATGCACAAAATACGGACCACCGGATGTTCTTCAGCTGGGGGAGGTAGAAAAACCTACTCCCAAGGACAATGAAGTACTGATAAGAATATATGCGACAACAGTAACATCAGGGGACGTGATACTTCGAAGTGCCAATCCCTTGGTCTGGCTCCTCATGCGAATAATGTTAGGTCTCAGAAAACCTAGAAAAAAAATACTAGGGCATGAGCTAGCCGGGGAAATTGAATCAGTAGGCAAAGATGTAAAACTATTTAGGAAAGGTGACAAAGTATTCGGAACTACCGGGATGAGTTTTGGTTCTTATGCCGAGTACATATGTCTGCCTGAAGAAGGGCTGCTGGCAATAAAACCGGCCAATATGGCCTATGAGGAAGCCGCCGCCGTTCCTTTTGGGGGACATACCGCATTGTTTTTCCTTAGAGATAAGGGAAATATTCAGAGTGGACAAAAAGTTCTTATCTATGGCGCTTCTGGAGGGGTAGGTACTTTTGCGGTACAGCTTGCCAAGTACTTTGGAGCAGAAGTTACCGGGGTATGCAGTACCACGAATGTAGAAATGGTGAAATCTCTGGGTGCCGATAAGGTAATTGATTACACTAAAGAGGATTTTACAGAAAGAGGAGAGCTTTATGATATCATCTTTGATGCTGTTGGAAAAAGCTCGTTTTCAAATTGCAAGAAAGTACTAACTCCGAACGAGACATACGTGACAGTTAGTAAGGGGATAGCAAAGGAACGTACTGAAGATTTAATTTTCCTCAAAGAGCTTATTGAGGCGGGAAAGATAAAATCGGTTATTGATAGACGCTATCCGTTGGAACAAATTCCCGAGGCTCACAGGTATGTTGAAAAAGGGCACAAAAAGGGAAACGTAATCATTACTGTGGAACATAATAACAAAACCTAGCAAAGCGCTGCACAAGACGTTAGGTTTCACAAACTTAAATACTTGAATGCCTGAAAAGAAACAATGCCCCACCGTTCGATAAGGGTGCATTGAAGGCCTCCTGATTCTCGTTTCCTTTCACAGCTATGGAAGAAGAAATACCCGGGGGTGAGGAGTGCCAATCCCTATTTTCAGGAATACCCTGTGAAACGATGAGAATTCTCCATTCTGGACAAAATATCCTTGCTCGAGTAACATGTTTATAAAAGGCTGACGTTTTCTATCGGTAAGAGCAGTCGGTAATTATTAATGAGCAAATCGTGGGGCTTTTCGCTGCGGGCTTGTTAAAACCGACGAATCACAACTTATAAAAAATTACTAGCAATTATTAAAAAGGATAAAATAATGTGCCCCAAAAAAGCGGTAATAGTTTTAGGAAGCCCCAGAGAAAATGGAAACAGCGCCACCCTGGCCCGGAAAACAGCCGAGGGGATCAGGACAGCCGGTTCGGATTGTGAAAGTTTCTTCCTCCATAAAATGAACATCAAGCCATGTGATGCCTGTGATTTATGCCGGAAAAACACCGAAGACCCCTGTATTATCGATGATGACATGCAGATCATCCACTCGAAATTGCGTCAGGCCGACGTGCTGGTTATTGCAGGCCCGGTTTACTTTGCAACAGTTTCCGCGCAGACAAAGCTCTTTATGGACCGCTGTTACGCTCTCGGGGGCCCGGTGGACAGCGCGCTGAAAGGGAAACGAATCGGCACAATACTCACCTATGAAGACCCGGATCCTTTTGTTTCAGGGGCTGTCAACGCCCTTCGGACATTTCAGGACGTGTATAACTATGTAGGTGCCACAATTATAGGAAATGTGTACGGAAGCGCGCTGGAACCGGGTGAAATAAAAAAAGATCGTGATGTTATGAAAAGGGCTTTTGAATTAGGTAAAAAACTTGTGGATTATTAATAAAAATCAAAGCCCTTGAGCAGTTACTGTTAAGAAAGAAACCTGATTTTGACCTGCTCCCTCAATTGATCCAAATATTATGTAAGGATCAGAGAGGGAAAACTTCAGAAGGAGGCAGGTCACAACCTGCTTCTTTATCTCTTCTTCCCGCGCCTTCAATTCAGCCTTTTTATCCTCTATGTATTCCTTAAGCGAAACCATACCCCCCCTTTTTTTAGTTTATATAATTTTACCGCTTCAAATTATGACTTCAAGTTTCAAAAGCCCAGTCATTTAATACTTCCACAAATTTATGACTGATATTAAAAAATCTATTAAACCCCTTATCAAGGTCTACCTTCTCAACAAGTACTCCGCCCTTTTGTATCATGAGTAACGCATACACATCGGTTGCAAAAGAACTTTGTAATTCATCCCACATCTCATCCAACCTCTCGTTGGTTCTATCACTTTGAAACTCTATCAATCCTTCTAATCGATGGAACTTTTTTGCTATGCTTTCCTCATATTGTCTATTGATTTCATCATTTACCATAGATGATGTAACATAATCGTTTATGTCACCAAGCAATCCATATATATACTCTGTGGCTTTTTTACTAACTCGTCTTATTTCTTTCAATTCATACTTTTGTTTCTCTAATTTCAACTCCTCTTTGGTTCTAAATTTGCTTAGACCTCTATATAATCCAAGACCAACTATCGAGGTGGGAACCAATATGATCAGCATTTGAATTAGTACTTGAAAAATGAAGGGCAGGCCCTCAATTAGATTTACTTGCATAATACCCGGCTCCATGTTGTAAATTATTGACCTATTAAAATATGTTCTCCCTCAAATACTGTTTGACGATCATCCTTATTCCTGTCGATGCCTTGATGCCCTGAGCCTCGAAATGTGACCAGCCTCCATGCTTTGTACCACTTCGAGAGTTAGTATCCTGTGTGTAGGCATGAGGTGCAGCGAAACCGAATGCCTACGCTCCCATCGGGATAATGACCTCCGGGGTAGGAGGTCCATACCCCAATGAGCTATGAGGGCGTATATGATTATATTCTCGCCTCCAACCCTCCACAAGAACTTTCGCTTCCCTCAGCATGTTGATGATCTTCTCTGCAGTGAATCGTTTTCCCGGCATGTGTGCCTCCCCTGTGAATAGAGTAACGGTTCCTCTCTCACTTACAAAGTGGATTCGTTTTTGGGGGGCAGGTCAGCGCAACAGCGCGGATAAATCGCATGGTAGCGAGCCTCGCGAGCTACCAAGTCGGTCTTCATCCGCTTGTTAGAAACTCCCCACTGAAGTTAGTTTTCCGTTTACTTCCTGTCGATTATCAACTTGCCAGCGACGCCTACATTCTCGGGAGAATTCTCTTTGATTACAACGACGATCGTTTCCTGCGGCAAGCCGTATGCTTTAGTGGCAGCATCCGTCAGCTCTTGAACAAGAGTTCTCTTCTTGTCTACGACTTCAATAACAGGACCTTCGATACTAATGTTGGGCATCTATTCTCCTTTCTCTACTGTTTCTAACTACTGAATAAACTGCAAATATGAAGTACAGTACCCTAATAAACTGATTATGTCCATCGCAGTTCGCGATTTGTTTTTTAACTGCCAACATAAACTCCATGATTCTCACACTACTCGCTTCAGTTTTACTCTACACAGCTTAATGGTCTCGGCACGTATATAACTTCTGTAACCTACCTCCTTCTTCAGATTTTCCTCTCCGATCCTAACATAACATTTGGACCAGTTTTTGGGGGCAGGTCAGTCAGCATCCTCAGCCTGACGTGTTCATTTTCGAGCAGTTCGGGCAGCTGAAAACCATCGGGCACAAGTTTCCTGTTCATGGTTTGATCCGCATTTAAACCATGATGATCAATCAATAATGGACTGATAAGCTGTCACCCTGAAATCGTCGGCGACAAGATAGTGGCCGCCGGGCTGGAACTGTGCCATCTGTATACCGATAAACTCCTCAACAGGGTCGATCCAGAAATAGGTGCACGCTGCACCTGCCCACCCGAACTCACCTTTAGAGCTCAAGGTCTGGCCTTTTCCTATATCAGTGAGGACCCGGAACCCCAGACCGAAACCGTACCCGAATACCTCGTCGCCGCCCAGGTCGAGGGGCATGATGTCCACATCGATGTGGTTGGCCGTGATCAGCTCCACTGTTTTACGGCCAAAAAGCCTCTTTCCGTCCAGCTCGCCCTTGTTGAGCAGCATCTGGCAGAACCTCAGATAATCCGGGACTGTTGACACAAGGCCGTGGCCCCCTCTGAAAACTTTGTGGGGTGCGGACTCCAGGCTTTCTGTCGGTGTGTTCAGGAGCACGTTCACCCCTTTTTCAGCCTCCCCGTACCATTTAGACTTTGTCGTATCGGGTAACGCTAAATCGATGGAACCGTATTCCGCGGAAAAACGGTCGAGCTTTTCCGGAGGAACAAAAAAACCCGTATCCTTCATGCCGAGCGGCTCGAACATGTTGTCCCGCAGGAAAACATCGAGAGGCTGTCCGCTTATGACCTCTATCAGATAGCCTACCACATCTACCGAAACACTGTAGCGCCATTCGGTGCCTGGCTGAAAAGCCAGTGGCAGCTTCGTCAGGTCGGCTATAAATTCGGACAGGGGTTTGTTGGTAAAGACTTTGGCATCTCTGTACATCTGCTCTACTTTGCCGTATTCCCACCAGTGGTATGTCAGCCCGGAGGTGTGTATGAGCAGGTCCCGGACCGTTACTTCACGCTCAAGGTCGTCCAGTTTGATCCCTGATTTTGTTTCACCAGCGTAGACCTTGAGGTCCTTGAAGGCAGGTATGTATTTTGATACTGGGTCAAACAGCTGGAAATAACCTTTCTCGTACAGCAGCATCAATGCCACGCTGACTATCGGCTTGGTCATGGACCAGATACGGATTATCGTGTCCTCCTTCATGGGTTTCTGGTTTTCACGGTCCATAAGCCCCATGCACTCAAGGTGCACCAGCTCTCCTCTACGGGCAAGCAGCGTGATTGCGCCTGCTATTTTATCCTCACCGATATGTTTTTCGATCCCGGGCTTTATTCTCGCAAGCCTCTCCGGGGACAACCCTACCTTTTTTGGACTGATCATTATTTTCTCCCTAAACTTTTATGGTTAAATTAAACGCTGAATAAGAGAATTGGGTGCCGCTATTCCATAGAATAGTATAGCAAACGTAAATGTGTCAACAGTGGTTATTTACTGATAACGAGGTTTAGTCATGAATCATCGGGAAAGAGTCCATAAAGGTTTTAACACTTTTGTCTAATGTCTGGAAGCTAATATAAAATATCGAGATATGCGGGCTTGGTTCCGACAGATACAGTTTCTATTACACTGTCATTTGAACCATCAATCACTGAGACGCTGTTGCTGGCACTATTTGAAATGTAAATCCTATTGGAACTTGAATTTACTGCTACCCCAAGAGGATCAGTGCCAACAGGAATGGTTGTAATTACTGCATCTGTCGATCCATCGATCCAATTTGCTACGTAGATCTTCCCCCAACTAACACTTATTGTATCACCAGATTGTGTGCAGCTAAAAAACAGTGAAAATACAGATACAAACAGGATAGTAAAAATGATTATATTCTTATACTTCATATCATTCTCCTCATATTCAAGGATATTGTGTAGAGAATGCATGATT
>Ga0255055_10001972_pt1 | contig 14608 bp, 7 predicted proteins | sample JV7_2_27_MG_FD_188633 | JGI IMG/M metagenome (GOLD analysis project Ga0255055, IMG submission 188633) | Seawater microbial communities from Jervis Inlet, British Columbia, Canada - JV7_2_27 | ecosystem: Environmental > Aquatic > Marine > Inlet | place: Canada: British Columbia | collected...
TACGTTTTTTCCGAAAATCTATTTTTGTTTTTTTAATGTTATATTTCTCCTTAAAATACCTTAAAAAAGCAAATTTCTTTAAATAGACTTTCTTTTCTAATTCTCTTGTTTCATTTTTATAGGTTTTATATTTTTCATAATACTGTTTTTTCGGAATTTCGAATACATCGAATTGTCTTTTCATCAACTTTAATACGTCTAATATAATAAAGTTATCAATTTCTTCTAAAAAATATTTCAATAGTTTGTATTTAAAAGCTTCATAATCTTCTGATGTGATAATATCTTTAAATATCGAATTTTGGTTTGCTAGAATTTTGTATTTTTTCTTAATAAAATAGAATGAAAAATATTTCTCGTTAAATTTATTGGAGTTTGCCATCCTAATTAAGGTAGAAATTAAAGAAACGACAAATGATTCTTTTTTAAATTCGTAGTAATCTAGAATTTTATCAATAAATTCAATAATTCGAAGTAGATCATAAAAAGTATAGATCGAAACTGATTTTAAAAACCTTTTGAAGCCATCTTCGATAATATTGTCATAAGCATCAAGATATAAACCTAAATCGCTGATATAGGCTGATTGGAGAAATTCAAAAAGTTCTAAGAATAGATTGTTTTCTATAGCGGTCTTTAGATATTTTTCAATTATAGGTTCACAATCCTTGTTTTTGAATATGGCTTTATTGAGATAATTCAGACCTTCGATACAATTATTATTTTCAATGGAAGTATTAGCTAATTCTAAATAGTTTTTACTTTTTTTCTTAGAGCTATAGTCTTCAGATGTAAAAATGAAATTATTAATATCTTTTAATATCTTTTTTGAAATTGACGGTTTTACCATTAATAAAAGCTTAATTAAGTGAGGACACGCCTTTTTATCAATATCTATCCCCGAAAAAAAGACATCGCAATCATGAAAGATTTCATTTCTCCTTTCATCGATAATCAGATGATACTCGCGTTCTTCATCAAAAATGATTGCTCTTATCTCTATCGGATTTTCTTTCAACGAGATTATGTTAATTTTATTTATTGGGAACTTTGCTGATTCTTTGTATTTTTCGACTCCGAACCTTTCAGATATTATTTCAGTTATAGATTTTTTAGTCATGGTTTAAAATCTCGATTTAATAATCTCTGAGATAAGTTTGGGAAATTCATTCCAATCATTAATTGTTAAAAGTTGTCCTCCTGCTATTTTTACCATCTTTTGTGCTTCTTTTAAATTATAGGAAGATTCTGGAGAAATTAGTACAAAATCTACGTTTAAAGAACGAAATTTTCTTAATTCTTCGTTAGCCTGTTGAATATCGTAAATTTCTGCATCAGTAAATAGAACATTTAATTTTTCGCGTGAACTAGAATGCTCTTTAAATTGTTTGTTTGCCCATTCTAAAGCACTCTGAAGCCGAGTACCTCCCTTAGCAGAAACCGTAAGTAAATCATCTGCTAATTTTTCCAAATCTATTTTTTCCGACAAATTTTTTAATACATGCGTATCTGATTCGAAAAAAGCAACACCAATTTCGTCTTTTCTCATACCATATACTAACATCGTCACACAAATAGCCATATATGCAAGTTTCTCTCCCGTCATAGAGCCACTGATATCCAGCTCAAAACAAAATGAACGCAATCCCTTCGCCGTCTCGTAAACATAAAAATCGTCATAATTAATGTGATCCAATTTCTTGCCTTTTTCTAAAAGATTAAAAATTGTTTCTTCTAAATCTATATTCTCAAAATCATCCCCGATTGAATATGGCCTTACGATATTAATAGGTATTGTCCCCGTTGTTGCACTACCTAATCGTGCTCTGGAATAGTAGACCCCTAAATCAATTAACATTTTTTTTGCTAATTCTTTTACTTTAACTTTGACTTTTTCAGGTAAACTACTCCGATGAATAAACCATTGTTTAAGGAGGTTTTCGCCACTTCCAGCAGATAAACAAGAGATTACTTTATCCTGGCCTTCTTTTCCACCAATTTGTTGTGCTCCTTTTAATGCCTCACTCATATTGTAATGACCAATAGCGGCTAAGGCATCACGGTTATCGTTGGCTAATGCACTGCTTAGTAATTCTTTAATCCTTTCTTTATTTATTTGATCTTGCAGCTGGTTAATCGTATTGCTAATTCTTTGGAAATCGGCAATTTTTTCTTCAACCATTTTTTTTAATAGTTGATAATTAGGCTCAACAAGTTCAGATATATCCGCTTCTGACATGCCTAATTCTTCTCCAATTCTTTTAATGTCATCAGTATTAGGGCTTAAACCAATTTTCCTTAAGAATTCAGTAGCATTTTTTAATTGATCTGGCGTATCACAAGCCTCTAATGTTTGAGAAATTAAATCGGGCAATTTTTGGGATATTTTCTGACTACACTGAATATTTGGGCAGCTATTCATTAATTGCTGTATCTGATGGGAAAGAGATTTTAGAGCTTCGAACTCGATGTTTTGATTGTTTGCCTCCTTTATGGCATTTTCAAGTGCTTGATTAAATAAATTATTCCACGCTTTATTTGCTAAGGCATTTTTTGTCAAAGATTCTAATGATAGATTCATTTGAGAATTTAAAGATTGCTGATCGAGCTTATTAAGTAACTCTTCTCTTAAATTGGTTCCAAAATACTGATCTAATGAGTCAGCTAGATTGAAATTATGCTCAAAAGAAGACTGGTTTAAGGAGCTATTTAGGATTTTATCTTGATCAAATTTAGGTGTTTCACCTAATGTTTTTGCAGCATTAAAAAGCTGATCTAAATTATTAATCTGGTTTTGTAGTTGATTTTTAACCTCGTTTATCTGGTCTTGTATATTTTGATTGTCTGATGTTTCTCCAATAAATTTTATCGATTTTAAAAGATCGTCAAGTTTATTCGCATTAATTAATTTCGTTAAATCTTCTAGGATGTTTTGATCAGTGAGAGCCTTACTTGCGAGTTTTTCCCATTCTCGTAGGGATTCTTGCTGGATCAAGTCGTTTAAACCTAAATTAGACCCAGCTTTTAAATCTTCCGGACTCAATGAGTTAATTTTTTGTTCTAACCTTTTTTGTGCTTCCTGTATTAACTCTTCTAAAGAAGATATCTCTTCTTTATACAATTCTGAGTCATCATTGAAAAAATTTAAAGCAGATTTATAAGGCTCTTCTTCTCGTTTAGTGTTTAATTCGTCTAAAAATTCCTCTAATTTTTGAATTTTATTCGTATCTAGTAATTTTGTCGCTTCGATTTCATCAATCATTTCTTGAAGCTTATCAAGTTCTGTTAATATGTCAGATTCTTCTAATTCTTCACCAAATTCACCCTCTAAGTTATCATCTTCTTGAAAGAATGAATCCATCATATTCCTTTTATAATTAGGAAAGAGAATCTGAAAAGCTAAATCTTTTGCTAATTCTTGATTGTCTGGAAAAGAAGTCACTGCGCTTATTTCTATGTAATCATTAGCAGTTACCACCCCTTTACGATAATATCTTGATAAGAGTAATTTAGGAATAGATAGAACTTGTCGAGAACTTGGTATCTGAACGATATCACGATGTCTTCTCATCTTACGAATGAAATCTACAGCAAATTCGCAAGGATTTTCTGGAAAAACGCCCATAAAATTATCAGATACCTCCTATGAACCTAAAGTTTTGTGTATTATATTTTCAATTATATTTTCAACTTTTGTGCCCGGTTTTGGTTTGATGGAGCCTAATAAAACATGCTGCGTAACTTCTGAAAGATATTCATATATCGTTGCCTTTTCTTTTAGCTCTCCTCTTTTTTCTAAAGTTCGTCTTCGGCCTAAAAGTTTAGCAATTGCAATCCCAGCTCTAATGGAGGCTGGTACCTCAATATCTATTTTATTTTTTCTTGTTTCATTTATAATGGAATAAATTAGTTCTAATTCTGATTCTTCTATTTCAAAATGTTCTGGTAAATTTATTCTGATAATATCGAGCTCAGTCGCCTTATCCGGATATGTTAATTTGATCCATACCTTAATTCTATCCTTCAATGCCTCAGATAATCGATGGGTGCCTGAGAGTTCTTCCGGATTCATTGCAGAAATGAAAAAGAAATCTTTATCGGCTTTTATTCTTCCAAGGTGAGGGATGCTAATAGATGCTTCCTCTAACGGTTCTAATAACGTATTTTGGGAATATTCAGTAGCTCTATTAATTTCGTTTGCTAAAAATGTCCCACCCTCTAACATAGCTCTCAAAAGAGGTCCAGGATTGAACGCTTCTAACACAAATCCTTTTTTAAGTGTAATTGCTGGATCGAAACTACCAATGAAATGGCTTGGTTTTATTGATTCGTCAAGGGTTAACCAATTAAAATTCTTGTTTTTATTTTCTTTTGCTCTTAGCTTTGCAAAATATCGACACAGAATTGTTTTTCCAACTCCAGGTGGACCTACCAGAGCAGGAAATAATCCCGTTGCCTCCGCATCTCTAAGTAATTCTAAAGCCTTTCCATATTGCCCTGTTAAGACAATATCAATTTGTTCTTCAGAAATGTCCTTGATGAGTCGCTTATTGAATAATTCCTCAAATCTTTGTTTATCAATCATCGTAAAAATCTACTAGTTTAATTTATGTGTATAGTAATTATTAATTTTTAATCTATATTTTTATATAGTATAAATTTTGATACTTTGTTAGAAATTTGACGCAAAAAACTCGTTCATATCCTTTTGTAAAGTGGGCTGGCGGTAAACGGCAATTACTACCACAAATGGAGAAGTACTTCCCTAAACACTATAATAGATACATCGAGCCATTTATTGGTGGTGGAGCTGTTTTTTTCCATTTGCTTCCTGAAAATTCAATTATATCAGATAATAATCCCGATTTAATAAATTGTTATAAGGTTATAAAAGATGATGTAGAGCGTTTAATAAAATCTCTAAAGAAACATATTTACGAAAAGATTTACTATTATGAAATTCGAGCTCTCGATCGGGATGTTAAAAAATTTGCTGAACTATCAGATATTGAGAAAGCTTCACGATCCATTTATTTAAATAAAACCGGATACAACGGATTATATCGCGTTAACAGTAAAGGTCTCTTTAATGTTCCTTTCGGAAGACATAAAAATCCAAAAATATGTGACGAGACAAATTTAAGAAATGTTAGTCAAGTTTTAAAGAAGGTTGAAATATTTCTGGGTTCTTTCGAAATCTGCTTAGATTTTGTTGAAAAAGATGATTTTATATACTTTGACCCCCCTTATTTTCCACTTTCTGACACTGCTTTATTTACAAGTTATACTAAAAATAGTTTTGATAAGTCTTCGCAATTAAAATTATTTGAAGTGTTTATGGAACTTAATGAGAGAGGGTGTAATCTAATGCTGAGTAATTCCTATTCCGAATTTATATTAGATTTGTATAAAGATTTTAAAATTATTACATTGAAAGCTAAACGAAATATAAATAGTAATTCGAAGAAAAGGGGATTAATTAAAGAAGTTATGATTCTGAATTAAGATATGTAGAGCTCAATTATAACAACTTTTATTTAGTTTTATAATTATATTAAAATTTAATACATAGTGTTTATTCGACACTAGTAATTACGAATTATGTTGATTTTTAATGCAAGTAGAGCAAATTTCTCCATCTGATTTAATGGATCGCATTTTAAGAATGAAAAAAGAAGTTGTTTCCCAACCACATGAACTCTGTATAGAAAGAGCTAAACTTTTCACTGAGTCGTATAAAGCTACAAAGAATGAACCCCAAAACATTAGGTTTGCGAAAGCTGTTTATCATTTATTGACGAATATGACAATAAAAATATGGGAGGATGAATTCGTTGTTGGGAATCGATGTACTAAATTTGTTGGGACACCATTATATCCTGAAGTACGCGTTGATACTATTGAGCAAGATATTAACCTCTATAACAATCGAGAAACTCAACAGCTATTACTTTCAGATGACGATAAACAAATCATAATCGAAGAAATTATACCATATTGGAAAAACGAAGAAGAGACTACCAAATCCAGATTTGACTCTTATTTAAGTCCCGAATTAACCGATCTCATGCTAAATCTACTTTATATCGTGGATACAAACATAACTAACGGGACGGGGCATTTCTTCCCAGGACATCAAAATGTTTTAAAATCGGGATTTAACGGCTTAATTCAAAAAGCAAGAGAAAAGATGAAAGAATTTTCAAAAAATCAAAAAAAAATAGACTTTTTGGAGTCAGTTATTATTGTTTTAGATGGTTCTAAAGAGTTTATTCAAAGATTCTCTATATTAGCAACTAAATTAGCAGAAAAAGAAGGCAATCGTAACAGAAAAAAAGAACTTTATGAAATTGCTGAAATTTGTTCTAATATTTCTGGTAACCCACCATCCTCATTTAAAGAAGCTCTTCAATTATTGTATTTCACTCATGTAATTGCTGGTCTCGAAGATGGAGGCTTTGCTATTAGTATAGGACGCATTGATCAAGTTCTCTATCCTTTTTATTTTGAGGATAAAAAAAAAGGGGTTATAACTGATGAAGAAGTACAATTTTTAATTGAATGTTTTTACTTGAAGCTTTCAACGCTATGGAATTATGTCCTCCATAAAGGAATTAGAGCTGCAGAAGGACCGCCTCTTACTGCAAATTTGACGATAGGAGGCGTTGATGGAGGAGGAAATGACGCAACTAATCAATTGTCGTATCTATTCTTAGATTCGTACAAAAAGCTAAAAACGGTCCAACCTACTTTTTCTGTTCGCATTCATAATAAATCTCCAGACGATTTACTTGTAAAAACAGGAGAAGCTATTAAATCAGGAGCTAGTATTGCGTTGTTTAACGACATTGTTATGATTCCAGGTCTTATAAATCTTGGTTATACTATAGAAGATGCGCGTGGATATGCACCAATAGGGTGTGTAGAACCAGCACATACTTATAAGTCTTTTGGATGTACAAACGCCACTCAATTAAATATTGTGAAGTGTTTAGAATTAACCTTGAACAATGGAACAGATATGTCTACAAGAAGGGCATATGGCATTGAAAATACAAAAAATCTCTCTTCATACCAAGATTTATGGGACGAGTTTTCGAACCAACTTAGCTTTTTTGCTAAAAATTTGGTAGAAACAATGTCTTTCCTTGAAAAAGCTATTGCCGAGCTCAATCCACAACCCTTTTTATCCGCAACTATAGACGATTGCATTGAGCGCGGGTGTGATATCACAAGTGGAGGCGCTAGATATGATTTTACTACAACTCAACTAGTTGGTTTATCTACTGTTGCCGATTCTCTTGCTGTAATAAAAAAAATGGTCTACGAGGAAGAAATATTCTCTTTGGAAGAATTAATAAAAATTGTATCAAAGAATTACCGAGGTACTTATAATGGGAAAAAGGGAGAAGAAATAAGACAAATCTTTATTAATAAAGTCCCTAAGTTTGGAAACGATAACGACTATGTCGACAATATAGCTCGCGATGTAGCAGATTTGTTCTGTAAGGAAATTCTTAAATATAAAAATTATAGAGGCGGAAAGTATCATTCAGGAATTTATTCTACAGCTTTTCACTTGGCATTTGGAGTTTTTACAGCAGCCTCCGCTGATGGAAGGAAGGCAAGAGAACCGCTCTCAAATGGAGTTGGCCCAACTAACGGAAGGGATAAAAATGGTCCAACCGCGATACTTAATTCAATTATGAAGCTGGATAATGAGTTAATAACGAATGGAAACTCAGTAATATTAGCATTTCATCCAAACACACTAAAGATAGAATTGTTCCTTCCACTCATTAGAACCTATTTTGAAGAAAATGGAGGGTATCACATCCAATTTAACGTAGTTGGAAAAAAAATTCTATGTGACGCTCAAATAAATCCAAAAGAATATCAAGGCTTAGTTGTCCGGATCGCTGGTTATGCCGTATTGTTTACAGAATTATCTAAATCCGCACAAGACGAGATTATTGGTCGAACGGAGTTTTAATTGGATTTAAATGTAATTCATATATTTCTGGAATCAAAATCATAAAAATTTTTAGTTTACCATTATTTTTTAATGTAATAATAATGATAAAAATGGGCCTGTAGATCAGTCGCAGATCGCTTGGTTCGCAATCAAGAGGTCACGGGTTCAATTCCCGTCAGGTCCACTATTACTTTAACTATCTTTTTTAAAATTTATCTAAATATCTCAAAAGAACGAATATCCTAAGCGTTTTAAGTTCAAGGAAATACAAGAGAAATGGAATAGTTTTTGACGCGAATTTAATCTTTACGATTTTAATTTTGACCAAATTTCCTTCTGACATTTCAATTTTAGTGATATTCCAAAAAATAATTGATGATCTTATAATATACATCCATTTAAGGAAGAACACATGATTGACCTGGTATATTTTATCCCTCTGTTTATTAATTGGACTACTGATTACTTATTTAACATTCAAATAAAAACTTGAATTGAAAAAACTAAGATTATTAACTAAAAATTTTAAGGTCAATCTATTAATTGGCAAAATTTATTTTAACTCCTAAAAAACTAAAAATGAACCCTCTCTTTTAAAAAAGACAATTTGAAAAAAGTGGTTGTTTATATAAATAATTTTGGAAATAAAATAGGATGTATTAATCATATAACTCCAAAAATTATCTTTAGAGTTGAATAAATATGTTTGTGAACTCAGGAAGTACTGTTCCATAAGATTCCCGCAAGAGAATCCATAATTTTAATTTTCTTTTTTTCTTTGATTTTTTATAAATCCGAAGGTAAAGTTTGTTCAGTTAATAATCTGCTAAAATTTAATGGGGATGGTCGGAAACCGAATTTATCAGTAATTAGCCTTTCTCCTTGGTAAACTATTGAATATGGGGCCCATAACTCATCCGAGATAAATTTAAGTATTGATTTAATTGTCGTATCTGGAAGGACCTCAAAATCTCTTGAGTATTTTAATAATTCGTCGTCACTCAAACCATGCACATATTTAAGATATGCTAAATTACTTTCAAACTTTCCAAATCCCCTTCTTATTTCACTTTGTTCGATTAGAACTTCTAAGTGATCTTCAATTTCTGGATTGGGGCAAAATTCCTCTAACGATATCCTTATGCTTTCAGTTGGTTCAAATACAACAAATTCTGCAATTTCTCCAATCCCTTCTGAGATGACCATTTCAGGTGAGTATATTAATAATATAGAATTTTCAAAATAGCCTTTATTGCGATATAATTCACGATCACGCAAAGTACGCTCCATATGATGTCCAGGATATCCCTCGTGACAAGCAAGATGTAAAATATTAGTCCAGAAATGGGTTTTATTAATATCTATATCGATTCTTGAAGTGAAGTTTCCTAGGTACCAATTATACATTGCCCAACTTTGGTCTCTAACCTCAGATATTAATACTATTTCATTATCTGGTAACAAATTTGGAAACATGTAAAAAGATTGCTTTCTCGCTATTTCAATCGCTTTTTTATATAAGGGTTTTAACTGGTTTTGAGGAATTTTTCTTCTTCTTGCATAGTTTTGAATTCTCTCTGATAAAGTTCCTTCCCCTTTATACAGTTTATCTGCTCTTGAAGACAGGTTAAAAAAATAAGCATCATCATATAAAACAGGTTTCATATCGAATAATTTCTCAGATTGCTCTAAATATAGAAGATGTTCACCATTCAACATTCTCACTGTAGTTTCAATAGCAGTAAATGTTTTACTTAAGAATTTATAACGTTTTTTTTCAAAACCTTGTTTGGGTAGTAGTTTTTCCAGCTTTCGATAGTTTTTTAGAAGTTTTTTCGGAGAAAGTTTTTCTTCTTTATCGACCATCCTTTCAAGCTCTGGAGGACCATAATAGTGTTCAACATATCCATCAATATGCTTGTTAATTCTCAATCCTAAACAAATATAAGATTTTGCAAATTCATTTAAGTCCATTTATGAGCAGCTCGCTACTTGATTGAAACGAGAATTACCATTAAAAAATTTAATTTGTATCTTCTCCAATTCCCAGTTGTGACACCATCATTCTCTTGAGCGCTTCCTTATTTTTAGGTAGACCAAACATATCCGCATACTTATCAGATGTAGTTAATTCTGCTGACCTTCCTTTTTTTACCGCTGTTATTAAATCGTTATCCAAGAGGTATTTCACATGCTCGTAAGCTCCACTCCCTCTTAATTTAATAACAGTTGACTTTAAAATCGGCTGTTTCAAAGCAATAACAGTAAGCGTTCTTAAGTAGCGCTCAGCAATAGCACCACCTTTAGCAAATTTGGAGACTGTCTCGGTAAGTTCAGGTCTTAGTTGCATTTGATATTTTTCTCCAATTTGGGCTACAATTAAAGCACCTTCACGGTCTAAATAGTCAAAAGCAACAACATTTACAAGTTCTTCTACTTCTTTTTTTGGGATTTCTAATTTAGTTGATAATTCTTCTACATCCAGAGGTCTGCCAGCTGCATAAAGAGCGCCCTCTATTAAATTTCTCCGTAGAACTTTTAATTGTAATTCTAATTCTTCCTTCGTGAGTTCTTGAGGAATTTGAGATTCAACTATATCATCTCCTATAATTTCGGTCTCTTTTTCGCTTAAGATTTCTTCTGAGGGCTCGAGATTAGATAAATCTTCCTCCTCAATACTTAATTCTTCTTCTATAGGCTCTTGGATATCTTCTTCCTCATAATCTTGTTTAAGATAGTCTTCTATGGTTTCTTTAACCTCTGATTCGATTCTCTCGACATCTTCTAAATTCTTCTCTTCTTGAGGAATTTCTTCGGTATTTGTCTCAACTAAAGGTTCTTCTTCATTCGTTTCGGCTTCGTATTGATTTTCCTGTTCTTTTTCATCATTTTCGTTCAGTTTCAATCACCAAAAATTAGGATTGTAATTTAACTTTTTAAATTTATTGAGAAATCTTTAAAATCATCGTCTTGAAATAATTCTAACTTATTCCCTGTTGAGAGGAACATTAAAGCTAAAAACATGCGAACAAAAGCGAACTTCTTACCAATGTCGCTTTCTTCTTCGATATTAATAATTTCTGCCATGTCATAAAAAGAGGTTTCTTTATCATCGAGTTTTATTTTAGTTTTTATTCTGTTAAACCAAGCGTTGTGTAACTCTTCTACAGTTTGTTCTTTCCCGCTAATGTGTTTTAGAAGTTCTTTTGGTAATTGTGCTTTAGATTTTTTTTGAATTCGTTGTTCTTTTAATTCATCCCGTCTCATTCTTCGCCTTTTTAGCTTTTCTTTCTTTTGCATAGTCTCAATTATTGCAGATCTCATAGCGTCAAATAATTCATCCTTAGTGGAGATTACCATTTTAGGTTGAATAGGTTGTGGCAAAGATTTGGGTATGGTCCTACCGTGCTTTTCTCTAAATTGCGCCAATTCTTCCTTTTTTTGAATCTGTTCTTCTTCTCGTATAATGCTAGAGATTTTATAGTGATGTAGTACTGCCGAAGTTTTAAGCGCTATTCCTGCAATTTTATAATTAATTAAATCTTCATGAAGCATATTATTGAAGAATTTGTCAACTAACGCTGCTAGATCGTAAAAGGCAACATTTGATTCCTTCGCAACTTCGGGATCTAGAAGACTTGAAAAAGGTGGTTTCTGCCAGAACTTTAATGCTAACTTTTCTTTATGCAATAAAGCGGGATCATCTTCCTCGCCGGCGACTAACTCTTCTTCCAATACTTCTTCATCCATATCATCTTGAGTTCGGTCTACAAATTCTGGATGTGAAGCGATCTTTTCTATAAGTTTAATAATTTCATTTTTTTTTGATTTAGACGGTATCTTTATGTTGTTTTTGCTTGCAAATTCCCTAAGTTGCTTTACAGACCATTCGCTGAAGTTGTATTTTTTCTCTTCACTCTCATTTTCTGGAACGATTATACACCTTAAGTTTTTAAATTTTAATTTTCTTCAATAGTAGGAGGTACATCTGGAAGTTCGAGTAACCTTTTTGCTTCTTCTTCTAAATCGACACTAAAAATGTCGGTGATTCCGCTTTGTTGCATGGAGACACCGTATATGCGATCTGCGTTAACTATATTCTCTTCACGATGACTTATCACCAAAAATTGCGCTTGTCTGGCAAATTCTTTAATTACCATACTTACTCTATGAACATTGGGACCATCTAAGGCAGCATCTATTTCGTCCATAATATAAAATGGCGCAGGATAAAATTCTTGAACCGCAAAAATAAATGACAAAGCAACGAGTGTTTTTTCTCCACCACTCAATATTTCTAAACTGGAAATACGCTTCCCACGGGGTCTAGCTTCGATACTACATCCTCCTTCAAAAGGTTTATCTGGTCTATCGAGAATCATTTTTGCAGATCCCCCCGGTGAAAGCTTCTGAAATATGCGAGCAAACTCACGATTAATTTCGTGGTAAGCCTTCATGAATGTTCGAGTTTTTTCCAATTCAATTTTTTCAATAGCATCGAGAATTGCTTTTCTTTCACGTTGTATCGTTTGCCTTCTCATATCTATTTCGTCAAATCTCTCTTTTATAGTATCATATTGCGTAATAGCTTTCAAGTTAACTGGTTCCAAAGCTTTTTTCTTGTTGGTAGCTGTAGAAATATCTGATTGTAATCCCGATTCTGAGAGCTCGTCAGTCACTACGGGCAAAGCACCGTAATCCTTCGATCTCTGATAAAGAGTTTCTATCTGATCTGTAGTAATAATCTTTTTTGATTCGAAATTGTTTAGTTTAGCATTTTCCATAGAAAGATCAGAGCGTAGGTCGTTTATTAGTTTCTGATAATTTTTTTGTTTCTGCCAGGATATATCCTTTCCTTGAATCTGTTTATTAATTTCTTCCTGTTTTACATTCTTTTTGTCTTCTTCTTGTTTTAAATCAGTTTCAATGTTTTCAATATCTTTTACTATTAATTCTATTTGTTTCTCAGTTTCTTTGATGTCTTGGTTAAGAGAGATTATTTTTTGTTCTCGTTCTTTATTTTTATTTAGTTCGTTTAATTTTGCTTGTATTTTTTGAAGATCTTTATTGGATTTGTTTAATTCTTTTTGAACTTTCTTTTGCGCTTCCAACTCTTTGTTTTTATCTTCTCTTAAAGCATCTATGACTAATTGGATTTCATTGACTTTCTTTTGTACTTCATCTACTTGGGTATTAAAACCCTCTATGTCTTGAGCACACGTTTTAATATTTGCGTTAGCTTCCAAGTTTTCCTTAGTTAATTCTTCAATTGAATTGATAACCATCATAACATTTTCAAGTGCCCTTAGGTCATCCATTGTACTCTCTAATTTTTTATTTTGGTCACCAATATGAGTTCTTAACTTTTCTGTATTCTCCCAAAACTTATCTTTTTCTAAAATTTGAGAATCGATTTTTACTGTTAAAGCTTCTTGTTCTAATTTGAGATTTGTAATGTTTTCTTCAGTGTTAATTATAGTATTTTTCTTATTCTCTATATTTGAATTTAATTCTTGGATATTATTCTCAATATCAATGATTTTTTCATAAAAATTTTGTATTCCCTGCAATTCTTGAAGTTTTTTATGCAAATCGTCTAATCCTTGCTGTTTTATTTCAATATTTTTCTTGATAGTAGAAACTTTATCCCAGTAGTCCTCTTTGAGTTGTTTTACATTGTTTATTTCTTCATTAAAATTTTCTTTTTGTTTTTCTCCTATAACAGTATTCCTCTGCTTAACCTCAGCTTCAGATTTTTCGATTTTTTCAACCAATTCGGTGATTCTTTTATTAACTTCTTCTAATCTCTTATTAGTAACTGATAAATCATCTGAATCATGCTTTTCTTGAGTATTTATCCTTGTTAAATCTTTCTCAATTTTGTTTAGATCCTCATTTTGAGACGCAATATTTTCAGTAATCTCTTCAAGCTGTTTATATTGCTCTTGTGATTTTGACATGGTGAGTTTTCGCAATGATAAGTATACATTCTCAAGAATTTCCATTAAATCTTGGACGAAGCTATCAAAAGTTGATGTAGATTGTTGAATCTCTACATCAGCAGTTTCCTTTACAGAATCAATTAAATGATCTATCGTGGTATCAACATTTTCAGTAAAAAGAGTTAATGTCTGAAGTATAGACTTAAGAGTTTCAGACATTTCAGTATCTTCGGGTTTCTGTTCTGCTTCTGCTTCTACCTCTGCTTCAGAGCTTACATCTTCAATCGTCTTCATAATATCGATAATATCAAGGACAAATTGTTTAAAGTTAACCGCTGATGTATCAATTGCCTCAGCATTAGACTGTTGAATGTTGCTCTTTATAGACTCGACGGAAATATTGATATTCTGAGTGAGCATGTTCAGTATTTGGAGGATTCCGGTAATATCTTCGGTATTTCTTTCGTATTCCTTTTCTGTATTTTCTATTTTAGCTAACAAATTATTCTTTTCAGTGGTTAGCTCTCCTATTCGTCTTTGAATATTATCCTTTTTTTTATTAAGGCCTTCTGATTCAGAGCTTATTTTAGTTAAATTTGTGTTTAAAGTTGACGATTTTAATTCTAAATCTTGTTTTTCTCTCTCAAGATTGGTCGATTCTTTTTTTAGTAGATTTAACCTCGTATTAATA
>Ga0255055_10001973_pt1 | contig 14606 bp, 13 predicted proteins | sample JV7_2_27_MG_FD_188633 | JGI IMG/M metagenome (GOLD analysis project Ga0255055, IMG submission 188633) | Seawater microbial communities from Jervis Inlet, British Columbia, Canada - JV7_2_27 | ecosystem: Environmental > Aquatic > Marine > Inlet | place: Canada: British Columbia | collected...
AAAATCCATTTTCTGTTTCAATGGCTCAAGCTGTTTAATAACTTTCTTGTAAACGCCCACGTCGTCGCCTGGCATGCCTGGATGTACCGCTGACACCAGACCCACAATCACTTTGTCATCGCTCATAATCGATCCTCCCTCTGCGGTCATCATTCAATATTCAAACTATGAGCAAGGGACTCCCATAAGAGCCCCTTGCTCTCTGAAACTGGCCCATGGGTATGGTCTGATTAAAAACTACTCGTTTGCTATAAGTGAATAGAAATCTCCCGTGTCCAGATTCTCCTTCGTGATTACCCATGGCGGCATTTCAAAATCCTTCTCAGCCGGTGCTTGACCCTCGAGATATTTGACCAATCGTCTGAGAACCTCAGGTGCCTGTCCGATTGGATACTGTACAGTACAGTCGGCAAGTCCATCTCGTACTGCGCGAAGTCCATCAGGCACCCCGTCATAGCCTGTAATCACGACGTCATTCACATCAATACCGGCAGACTGGATTGCCTGAATCGCGCCCATCATCATGTCGTCGTTCTGGCACACTACGGCATCGAAATCACCACGTGTTGCTGTAATTGCATCCTCCATTACTTGCATACCCTTCTCTCGCCAGAATTCACCAGTCTGATTGAAGACAACTTCGAGTCCCGGATACTCTTCGAGTTTTTCAAAAAAACCCGTTGTACGATCTCTGGCAGGAGATGATCCGGGAGTGCCGGTAAGGAGTACGATCTTCCCACTTCCATCCAGCTTGTCTGCAACAAAATCAGCGACTTTCCTGCCACCCTCAACGTCGTCGCAGCCAACATAAAACACGTAGTCGGCATTTTTCGCAGCCCTGTCAAATGTTGCAACCGCAACACCCTCAGCTGCTGCATTGTTAATCGCGGGGGTAAGCGAGTCAACATCAATCGGGTTTGCCACAATCCCGTCAACTCCCATTGCCACCAGGTCTTCCATGTTGGAAGCTTGCTTGCTCGCCTCATTCTCTGAATCAAGAACAATCAGCTTGACACCTAAACTCTCTGCCTCTTCAACCATGGCATCATGTGCAAACTTCATCCACGTCATGCTCACATTGAATGCATCGAATCCGATAACAAGCTGATCTTTCTCCTCCTTGTCGTCTCTGCTGCCGGCAAACATGAGGCCAGCACCTGCAACAAGCAGTGTCATGATACAGAGTGTTACCACAAGATATTTCACTCTTTTCATCTCTTTTTACCTCCTGTTTTTTTTACGCAACAAAATTATCCTCTTAATAGGCTGTTGATCGTGATGCAATTGCCTCCTTTCATTAAGTGTGCTTTTGTCCCCCTCCCCCCAACACTCTTTTATTGATGTGATAGGAAAAACCATGTAAAAAGTGTTGACAAAACATTTCATATTTGCTATAAAGATTTGTGCTCATATTATCTTATTATGTTATAATCTTGTAATAATAAGTTATTCTACCAGAGAATGCATTGCTGTCAAGTGTTTTTTACATTTTTATGTAAATAGTTTAAAATGAACCAATCGGACAGCTTGTATAGGGCAAAGGAGACCATTGTGGGGAATAACAATGGCATTTTGATGAAGCTTGAAAGTATTACGAAAACCTTTCCCGGAGTTCTTGCACTTGATAGGGTCAATTTCGATCTCAAGGAAGGAGAAGCACACATACTGATCGGTGAAAATGGTGCAGGCAAATCTACCCTTATAAAAATAATATCAGGAGCATATAAAAAGGATGCAGGCACCATCATCATTGATGGAAATGAGTTGGAGATACACAACCCCCGTCATGCACAGGAACTGGGAATAGCAACGGTCTATCAGGAATTCAACCTCATCCCCTACCAAAGTGTGGCTGAGAACATCTTTCTTGGACGGCAGCCCCTGAAAAAAGGTCCCCTACGAAGGATAGATAAACCGAGGATGAACAGGGAGGCACGGGAACTGCTGAACTCTCTCGAAATTGATATTGACCCGAAAATTATCGTGCGTAAACTGGGAATCGCTCAAAAGCAGATGGTCGAGATTGCCAAGGCTTTCTCTGTGCAGTCAAAGATCTGTATCTTCGATGAACCAACTGCTGCACTGACACCAAACGAAATACAGGAACTTTTTAAACTCATTCAGAGGCTCAAATCCGAGGGAGTGGGTGTCATATACATTTCTCATCGGCTTGAGGAGGTATTCACCATCGGTAACCGGATCACTGTATTGAGAAACGGTCAGTACGTGGACACAAAAAACGCCGACGAGGTGAGTACCGCTGATCTGGTAGAAATGATGGTCGGGAGGAAGATAGAGGAAACACGACTGGACACCGGACGGAAAATAGGTCCGGAGATTTTAAGGGTCGAAGAATTGACGGGTGAGAAGTTCCATGATGTAAACCTCAATGTACGGGAGGGAGAGATTGTCGGGCTCGCAGGCCTGGTGGGCTCCGGTAGAACAGAGGTACTTCGAACGATCTTTGGTGCTGATCGTGCAAAGGGTGGGTCGGTATTCCTTAAGGGAGAGGGTATCAGGATAAAAGAACCGAAACATGCCCTCGCCCGTAAGATCGCACTGCTCCCGGAAGACCGAAAGGTCGACGGCCTTGTCATGTGCAGGCCTGTGGATGAGAACATTATACTCTCTTCCCTTGATTCGGTGTCCACAGCAGGAATTCTCAAGAAGGGAAAGATACTGAAACGGGTTCTCAATTTTATTAAAAAACTGGACATAAAAACTCCCGGTCACAAGCAGCTGGTCGTGTATTTGAGCGGCGGGAATCAGCAGAAAGTGATCATCGCCCGATGGCTGTGTGCCGAGTGCGACGTACTCCTGTTCGATGAACCCACGAGAGGTATCGATGTCGGGGCAAAACAGGAAGTACACAACCTCATGAAAAACCTGGCACGGCAGGGGGCTGCAATTCTTGTTGTGTCTTCTGAAATTCCCGAACTCATGAAGATCTGCGATCGCACATACGTCATGCATGAGGGGAGCATATCCGGGGAATTTGACGCCGAGGGTTTGACCTCGGATATGATACTGAACGCAGCCTTTGGACGGACAAAGAAAGAGGCCGTGTAAAACGTACAATTCAATTTCTATATGAAGAGGAAATAAACATGCCGATGATGAACAACCACGAAAAGAAGAACATATCCCAGGCGATTGGTAACTTTTTCCTGACCATATTCAAGGAGCAGACCATCCTCATAGTTTTTGGGTTCATCATTATTGGAATGGGTATTTCGTCGCCAGTATTCCTTACCAGGAGAAACCTGCTGAATATTTTTCTCCAGAGCTCCATGATTGGTATCACCGCATCTGGAATGACATTTGTGATACTCATGGCGGAGATCGATTTATCGGTAGGGTCAGTGGCTGCCTTTGCCGGTGTGCTGGCGGCAAAGTTGCAGGTAATGCATGGATGGACGACCATGCCTGCTATCGCCTTAACAATCGTGGTTTGCTTCGGGATTGGTATTGTTATGGGGATTGTTGTTGCAAAGCTGGGTGTACACTCGTTTGTGGTAACCCTCGGGATGCTCACCATCGCACGCGGATTCGCATTGATCATATCCGAGGGACATCCGATCTCCGGATTGACCGACAGTTTCAAATACCTCGGCCAGGGTAAGATCGGCATCTTTCCCTTTCCTGCGGTGCTGTTCCTCATCATTGTGATTATTTGCTGGTTTTTTCTCTCTCAAACAAAGTTCGGAAGGGGCATATACTCGATAGGCGGGAACAAGGAGGCTTCAAGGTTATCGGGTATACCGGTTGACCTATACAAGATCATCGTATTCGGCGTGTGTTCTGCAATGGCAGGTCTATCCGGAACTATCTTGGCCGGACGGGTGAACAGCGGGCAGCCCATTGCCGGTGAATCGCACAACCTCGATGCCATAGCCTCCGTTATTATCGGCGGTACGAGCCTGTTCGGAGGACGCGGAGGGGTCGGCAAGACGCTCATTGGAACGCTGATTCTCGGTATACTGCGCAACGGCCTGAACCTGATCGGCGTTACCCCCTACTGGCAGAGAGTTTTCATCGGTACACTAATCATCGTAACAGTGGTCATCGACAGGGTACAGCATCGGAAGGAGGCCTGAGCTAGTATGCCTCCTTTGTCCGGCTGGTCAGTTCCCTGTAAAATCGAGCCCCCTCCTCTTCAACATACATGGCGATCCTCAGAGCTTCCTCTGGATTGAAGTCTTTCAGTATGAATTTGCCGTTCTTCTCTTTAAATTTCATGAGACCACACCTCTGCTCGCTGAGAGTATCGATTTATTATATGTGAAGTTCTTTTATTTGGACAGAGACAGCTACTGCCAGTTTTTCATGGTCCTCGGGGTCAATGTGCAGTCCGTCCAGCTTGCTGGACTGTATCACTGTTGAGGTATCGAAGAATGAGCATCCATACTGCTCGGCGATGCTTTTATAGTGTTTTGCCAGTACCCGTGACTTCTCCATGCCTCCGGAGAAGGTCTCCGCGTACTCCGTGAGTTTTCCCAGAGGGGGAGGTGCCAATATCAGTATACTAGGTGATCCGTTACGGCCACAGTTGCTCTTCTGAATTATCTCGACCAGGTAACCGAGGCTTTGCCCGATATCGTAGGGTGTTACGCAGTACCTGGTCTTGCAGTCATTGGTTCCGAGCATGAGAATAACCATATCGACCGGGCTGTGAGACTCCAGACAGGGAAGCAGGTACAGACTCCCGTTACGCTTGTTCTGCCCTCGAACAGGATCGTCCCAGACAGTGGTCCTCCCGTTCAGGCCCTCCTCAATGACATAGTACTCTTCCCCAAGGAGTTGCTGTAAAACGCCCGGCCATCGTATGTTCCTCTCCAGCCGTCCCTTCGAGACTGCGTCCCTCCCGTATGTATTCGAATCACCGTAGCACAGAACAACATACATGCTATTCTCCCCCGCACATTCGTTTAGTCCACATAGAGTGCTGAAACTGCATATTACTCCCCCAACTTACCAACTCTTTTGCCTTATAATAAATTATCCAATTATCTGGCCATCTGCAGGACCTCAATCACATCCTCTTTTTCAAGTGGCCTAAACCAGCCAACCGGACCACTCTCAACGCATTTGGAGGCAAGCTCGTCAAAACGGTTTTCATTTATATCCAGATCAGCGAGGGTGATCGGCATGCCCATTTTTTTAAAAAATTCTTCCAGTCTGTTGATCCCCTCAATGGCGACCCTTTCGGGCTCTTCGAAGTTGTATTCAATATCCCAGACTCTCACCGCAAACTTGATGAACATGTCCAATCTTTCGCGGTACACATATCGCATCCATGAGGCTGTAATTGCGGTTAATCCGGCGCCATGGGCAACATCATAGATACCACCAAGCTCGTGCTCGATCTTATGGCACGCCCATGCCGGTATCCGTCCTGTGCCGACAATGTCATTGTGCGCAATTGCTCCAGCCCACATAATCTCTGCCCTTGCGTCGTAATTCTCGGGTTCCTGCAAGACGATGGGGAGGTTCTTGATTACCGTTTTGAGTATACCCTCACAGAGCTTATCCGTCAGATCTACATGCTGTGTTACCGAGAAGTACCGCTCCATCACATGTGACATGATATCGCAACCTCCGGAGGCGGTCTGATACGCCGGAAGTGTAAAAGTCAATTCCGGATTCAAGATAGCAAACTTCGGCCGAACGATGTCGACACCATCGATAGAACGTTTATACCATCCATCCTCGTTGGTGATGACCGCGCTGCCGCTCGATTCACTCCCAGCAGCCGGTATGGTGAGAATGACCCCGACAGGAAGCGTTTCCATGACTTGCACTCTCCCTGAAAAAAAGTCCCACACATCCCCTTTATAAGGCACACCGATGGCGATGGCTTTCGATGAATCGATTACACTCCCGCCACCCAATGCCAGAATAAAATCGATGTTCTTTTTTCTTGCCAGACTGATACCCTCCCGAACGAGGCTCACCCGGGGATTCGGTTTGACACCAGTTAGCTCTAACACCTCCAGTCCCGCATCCTTGAGAGATGAGAGCACTCTGTCAAGCAGGCCGGTTTTTTTCACATACTTCTCTCCATAGTGATGGAGTAGAACCTTAGTGCCATACCGTTTTACCTCTTCGCCGACCTTCATCTCAGTTTCTTTGCCAAAGATTATCTTTGTTGGATTGTAATAGACAAAATTCTCCATACTTCACCTCTCCCTTTCTCTTGGGACAGTATTATCCCTTTACCGCACCGAAGGTGAGCCCACGCACGATGTACCGCTGCATAAACACTGCAAGCAGTATACCGGGAACAGCGGCGATTGTGGCAAGGGCGGACAATTCACCCCACGCAACACCGGTACTCCCGATATAATCCTGCAGGGCCAGGGGCAATGTCTGCACGTTATTTCTGCCGAATATCGAGGCGAACATGAGCTCGTTCCATGCAAATATAAACGCAAAGAGGCTTGCAACCGCAATACCAGCCCGCGCAAGGGGGATCGCAATCTTGAAGAATACCTTGAATCTGCTGTGCCCATCAACCATTGCCGCCTGCTCCAGTTCGACGGGTATGTCCTCGAAGAAGCCCTTCATGATCCATATGCAGAACGGTAGATTGAAAAACATGTAACTCAGGAAGAATACAAAATAGGTGTCCAACAGTTTCAGTGTTTTAAAAATAAAGAAAAGAGGGATAACCCCGACCACGGGAGGAAGGAAGAGAATCGACAGTATAAAAAACGAGATGTGCTGTCCTCCCGGGCGGTACCGTGCAATCGAATAGCTGGCCGGTACCGATATAATCATTGTTATGATGGTAACGGTTATGCTGATGATAGCGCTGTCAATCAGTCCCTTTGTTCCTCGTACCGAGAGTGCATTCTTGAAATTTACCATAGACAGCTGTTTCGGAACCATCGATGGCGGGCGGGTATAGAACTCGCCAAGCTCCTTGAAGGAACCACTAATAATCCAGTAGACCGGAAAGAGGAATGCGAGAAGCACGATAACGATGAGAATCCACCGTATCACAGCCAGAACAGCTTTCGCACCTGCTTTCTCCCCTGCTTTGAGAAGATCTTTTTTCATTTCCTATCACCCCTGTACACTGATCTTACTGCTGGTCGTAAACTTCAGGAAAATGTTCGCCAGAATAATCATAAAAATGATCTGCAAAACACCCATGGCCATTGCATACCCTATGTCGAGATACTTCAAACCCGTATAGTAGGTGAGCAGGCTCAATGTTTCTGTTGCAGAACCGGGACCCCCCTGGGTCATTATCATGACTGGGTCGAATATCTTGAAGATGAAAATGGTTCTCAACAGAATGATGAGAACAAACATCGGCCTGAGAAGCGGTAGTGTTACGCGAAGGAATACCATGACCGGTTTGGCTCCGTCCACATCCGCCGCCTCGTACACCTGCTCCGGAATGCTCTCGAGACCGGCAAGGAGCACCAGTGCCACAAAGGGGGTCCACTGCCATGTATCAACGATAAGTATTGAGAGTAATCCCCAGAAACGATTGCTGCTCAGCCAGAGCGGTTCCTTCATCCCCAGTTGACCCAGGACATAGTTGAGTGGACCAAACACGTCGTTGAGAATGAGCTTCCAGTTGAGACCGGTTACCACAGGAGCGATCAATACCGGAATCAGCAACAGCGCCATCGCAGCGGATCGCAACTTGAAGGGTTTCTTCAACAGGAGTGCGATCCCAAGTCCAAGTACGGACTGGACAATGATTCCACATACCATAAGTATGATCGTGTTGGAAAAGGCATTTCCAAACCTTGAATCCTGAAAGAGGTTGAGGAAGTTCTTGAATCCGCAGAATCGTGGAGGGGTGGGAACCGCAAGCTTCCATGTTCTGAATGCATTCACAAACATGAAGAACATCGGCCCTATCGCTAGAAATAAGAGGATGATAAATGCAGGCGCTATCATGCCGTATGCTAGACGCGTTTGCTTGTTCCAGAAGACCGTTTTGTATGTGCTGCTCGCCGGATGACCTTTCATGTTGGTTCCTTTCTTTTGCATCTTTTCATCATGGTGCGTATTACATGTGGGTATCGGCCCTGGCGGGCCGATACCCCTTGAAAGCAATTCACAAATCATCGACGGGACGTCAATCTATGTATCCAAGCTCCTTCCACGCCTTGAGCTGTGAAAGCCATATCGCCTTCTGACTGTCGAATCCCAGGGAATCACTGATCTTGTTCCACTCTTCGGCGACCTTGTCAAGTGCTTCCCTGTCACCCATTTCACCTGAGAGGGCCTTATGTATATACAGGTCAAGGATGTCCATATATTCATTGGAACCGGGGATGCTCAGATCGGGATACCCTTTTTCCAGATTCGCCTGTATCGCATCGAGGTAATTCCTGCAGTCATCCACGGGCACCTCACCCTGGGAAAAATCAGCAAGATACTGTGAAAGCTTTTCAGGTGCGTTTACATGGGAGTACCTGAAGGGGTCCTCCCCCGTTCTTGGATCAAAGCAGAAGTCGATGCTTGCCTCTTGGCTCATGAAAGAGGCAACCCAGAAGGCCTCAGCAGGATGTTTTGTGGTAGAAGTGATTGCCAGTACCCGCCCGAAGGGCATCGTGGCCTTGTAGTGAAGTTTCCCGCCTTCCATGGCGCCGGGAATGTGAGATATCCCCACCTTGCCAGCCACAACAGACTCTTCCTGGTTGTAGCTGAACTTGAACAGATCGGTCCATAGGATGAATGTGGCGAGGTTCCCTCCGAGGAAACTGCCTCTGTTCTCCATATACCCCCATGAGAGGATTCCAGGAGGTGCAAACTTGGTCATTTCCCTCAGATCAGCGAGTGCCTGCAATCCGGCATCACTGTTGATCTTGGGTTTCAAATTTTCATCGAAATAGATTCCGTCGTACGCAGTGAAGTGATCCATCCATTCGAAATGGCACCATCCCCTGCCGAGAAGCATGCCGTTGCCATAGAAGTCGTTTGATAGGCGCTCGCCTGCAAGTTTCTCACCCTTTTTTCGAGTAAAGAACTCGGCAACGTCCCGGGCCTGCGCCCAGGTTTCAGGCACGGTCAGCTCATAGCCGTACTTCTTCTCAAAACTGGCCCGCTCACCGGTATCTTCAAACAGGTCCTTCCGGTAATAGTATACGTGGAGGTCACCGTCATAGGGCAGGGCGTACAGCTTATCATCGTAGGTGCAGTAGAGCTTGCGGTAGGGTGTTATGATGTCATCAAGGTCCGGGTCTCTCACCCCCAGAAAATCATCCATTGGACGCAAATTTCCCATGTTAACGAATTCAGGGAGCAGCATCGGGAAAAAGACCACCAGGTCAAAGGCACCCGTGCCACTCACGAACTCATTTTTCAGCTTTGTGTACACATCGGCTTGTGCAACGGGATTTAAAATTATCTCGATGCCTGACTCCTCCAGTATTTGATCCTTGAACAACTCGAATGGGAAAACGTTGATGCCCCCGTCAACAAAGACATTGATCTTCGTACCCGGGGTTACAGTCATCTCACCCGCTTCTGTGGGTATGTCCTCCTCTTCTCCTTTTCCTCCGGCAAAACACAGAGCGCCGAATGTCAAGAGCATTGAGAGAATGACCACTGGTACCACGATTCTCTGAAGTCTCATTTCTTCCTCCTTCAATGTTGGGTTTATTTCTCATTCCCATGGGCCCAACACATCTCATTCTACGCCTTCAGTTTACTGTTTATTGATTGCATCCCCCCTTTCCACATGTACCGGTTGGCCGTACGGCGAACCCTGTTACATCACTCGCACACCGCTCGCCTCAGCAAAAATGCAGACCCGTTCTTCCTCAAAATAAAAGAACACCTCTTCTTGCGTCCTGTAGGTCACACCGCTTTCTACCTCAAGGAGATATTTTTCGCCACCACAGATAACCATGAGGTATCCGATCTCACCCAGGTCTTCATAGGAGTAGATTCTTCCCTCAATCGCTCCTGAATCGTTCTTCCTGCAGAGATGGATGTACTCGGGCCTGATGCCAAGTACCACCTTTTCGTTCAGATAACCGGACAGTTCCTTTCCGGACATGAGCCGCTCAGAGAGAGCGAAGGATCGTTCCTCACACTGTACGGCAAGCCCACCGTTTCCTGTTTTCACGAACGTTCCATGGGCAAAATTCATGGGCGGCTCCCCGATGAAATCCGCAACGAAGAGGTTCACTGGATCATCGTAAAGCTCTTCCGGTGTGCCGATCTGCTGCAGCCGGCCCTCATTCATGACAAGTATCCGGTCTGACATTGCAAGTGCCTCGAGCTGATCATGAGTAACAAGAATGAAGGTCAACTCATTAAGCTTCTGAATTCTCTGCAGCTGGACCCTGAGACCCACCCTTTCCTGGGCATCGAGATGCGAGAGCGGCTCATCGAGCAGGTACATCGAGGCATCTCTGATCAGAGCCCGTCCAAGCGATATACGCTGCTGCTGTCCGCCTGACAGCTCACCAGGTTTCTTGTTTCTGTACTCCTCCAGATGAAGTAGCGACAGAATGGACTGCACCTTCTCACGAATCTCACCCTTGATCACCTTCTTTGTCTGCAGCGGAAAGGCCAGGTTCTTGTACGTTGTGAGGTGGGGATAGAGTGCGTAGCTCTCAAAGGCCAGCGCAATGTCCCTGTCGCGGGCTCTGATACTGTTTATCTTTGCTCCGTCGAGAATGATATCTCCTGCAGTGATGATCTCGAGCCCCGCTATCATCCGGAGAGTCGAAGATTTACCACACCCCGACGGCCCCACGATGGCGAGGAACTCTCTGTCTCTTACAGTAAAGGACAGGTCCTTGACCGCTTCGACTTCACCATAGTTCTTGTATACCTTCTCCAGTACGAGCTTATTCATCTTTCTCCCCGAGAACTCTCATGAGCTTTCTGTTTTCATTGAAGATGCACGCGCCATTCAGATCGAGCTGAACCGTGATGTTCTGCCCAATCTCATACTGCTGATGACCCCTGAATTCAGTTTTGAATATTTCATCAACGACTTTCATGGAAACAACGGTATTCATACCGTGCCTCCCTGACGAATACACCTCTGCCGAGATCCTGTTATTACCCGTTGTCGTGGCAAGATGGATCTTCGAAGATCTGATTCCAAGAATGGCACTTCCCTGCTGCAGCTGTTCTCCAAGATGCAGCGTTATGTTACCCGCCTGAAAAACGGATAGGCCCTTTTCGCTCGAAACAGTGCCCTGCAGCAGGTTCATAGGAGGATCGCCGATGATCTGCGCAACAAAGGTGTTGCTGGGTCGTCTGAATATCTCCTCCTTCGTTCCATACTGCACAACCTTCCCTTTATTGAGAACAACAATATGGTTTCCCAGGCTCATGGCCTCGCGCCAGTCATGGGTAACGTAGATAATAGAGATCTTGAGTGTCTCCTGCAGATGCTTGAACTCACCAATCATCTGATACCGAAGTTTCGCGTCCAGATGTGCAATAGGTTCATCCATGAGATAGAGATCAACCGGTTTAACGAGAGCCCTCCCAAGTGCTACACGTTGTCTCTGCCCTCCGGAGAGAAAACCTGGTCTGCGGTCGAGAAAGGGATAGATACCAAGCATAGTGGCAACATTGCGCACCCTTTCCTCTATCTCCTTCTCATCCATGCTCAGGGCACGAAGGGAACTTGCAAGGTTCTCGTATACAGTGACATGAGGATACAGTGCGTAGGTCTCAAAGACCATTGCCACGTTCCGTTCCTTCGGTTCAAGGTTGTTGAGCAAGCGTTTATTGAAATAAATTTCACCCTGTTTTACCGATTCAAGGCCGGCGATGACTTTTAATGTCGTTGTCTTCCCCGCACCGGATGGGCCGAGAATCACGAGACATTCACCCCTCTTTGCAGCAAGATCGATTCCCCTTAATGCCTCAACAGTGCCGTAGTTCTTAAACACGCCCCTTAGAACCAAAAGGTCTTCACCGTTACTGCTGTCTTTGTTCTCTTCCGCTGTCATTTTTCCCATATACCTCTGTATAAAATATCATTGCGAAGATGGGGGTTACCCTTTGTTTTCGTATTTCAGTAGATTCACCTCGAACATAGTCTTATCCCCCCGGTGAAACGAGTGGAAAAACTCGAGAGGTTTCCCATTTCTCAAATAGGTCACACTCTCTACCTCGATAAGGGGAGAACCCACGGCAACACCGAGCAGTGAGGCCACATACTCGTTTGCAAGCGTCACCCCGATATAGCGGCGCCCCCTGTAAATCTCGAAACCGCAGTCTTGCTCCAGGTATATATAGAGGGATCTGTCTTCCATGTTCTCATCGATAAGACGGGGACACAGATCCTCAGGCACGTAGTTATCCGAGTACACTGACGGCTCGCCATTGAGCTCCCGTAGTCGACTGAGGAGTACAAGGGGAGTGCTCACCTGCACACGAAGGCTTTTCGCGACACTATGCGGAGCCGGAACGATCTCCTGTTTGAGAATCCTGGTTGTTACCTGGTAACCCTGTTTCTGAAAGACCTCGTAGAAACCGGAAAGATTTTCGACGAAACCTGAGGTTATCTTTGCACTCGCAATAAAGGACCCTTTTCCCTTTGCCGTAGACAGGTAGCCTTCATTCTGCAGTTCTTTTAGTGCCTGGCGCACAACGGTTCTGCTGACATTGAATCGTTTACAAAATGCTGTCTCCGATGGCAGCTTCTGGTCTGGCGACCACTTCCCTGTCTCAATCTGACGGCGTATGAACTCCTTCAACTGATGATAGAAGGGAACGGGGCTCTGCTTATCGATGTCATAGTGGTTGTCGAGCTCTACTTCTTCCTTCATGACTCTCCACACATCCTATAAGAAATTCATCTTCACGTGCGCGAATACACACCCCGGAGAATATCTGCCGGATCCGGGTCGGTACACTCATTCTCACTGTACTGAATCGCGGCCTCTATTTCTCCAGCAGCCCGCCTTTCCATATCATGAAACTCCTTTTCCGTCAGCACACCTTCATCCTTGAGTTTTTTCTTGAATGTCGCAACGGGACACTGCTTCTCTCCCACCCGTTTCTCCTTGTCAGATCTGTATATATCCCCATCGCTGATGGAATGTCCCGTCCAGCGATGCCACATTCCCTCGAGAAGCGTCGGGCCTCCACCTTCACGTGCCCGCTTTATCGCCTTTTTTGCCTCTCTGTACACGGTAAGCACATCACTTCCCTCCACCGTTACCCCCGGAATATTGTAGGCCTTGGCGCGTACAGCCAAATGTTCCATCCCTGTTGCCTTTTCCACAGATACTGAAATTGAATACCTGTTGTTCTGGAGTACAAACACCACCGGCAGCTTGAAGGCGGCGGCCATGTTCAAAGCCTCGTGGAAATCCCCGCGGTTTGCTGCACCATCCCCAAAAAAGGTCATGACCACACCTTCGGCCTTTTTGACCTTCAAACCAAGACCGGCCCCCGTTGCAACGGGTATGAGTGAACCGATGATGCCGGTCCCCGGAATGATGTGTTTGCTTATGTCACCGTACATATGCGACCCGGTGGGAATCCTTCCTCCCCCAAGCCCTTCCTTTTTATTATAGTATCCTGCCATGAGGAATTTCAGATCCAGACCCATCATGAGCTCAGGTATCTTTCCCCTGTGGGAGGGAACGATGTAATCCTCCGCAGGGTTCAGATCATAGCAGCAGCCAACATGTATTCCTTCCACGCCTATACCCGGATGGTGATGTCCACGAACCCTCCCCTCCTTGAACAGCAGTGTAATCGTCTCCTCGATCCTTCTTCCCAGAACCATCCAGTACATCATTTTTTTCAGTACGTCTCCAGATAGCTTCAATGACCTCTCCTTCCCTTCACCGTCATTCATCACGTATTCAATTGAACGATTTTCTCGTACACCTGGAACCTTTCCCCTTAACGGAGAAGCATAGTAAACCTCCCCATATCCTCCAAATACTCCTTTACCTTCATCAAAAATCTTCCGCCTGAAGCGCCGTTTACCACCCTGTGGTCAAACGTTGAGCCACATATCATCTTCTTTCGTATCTCTATCCTTCCATCACACACTCCCGGAACCTCTTGCGCGGTACCCATATAGATGATCGAGACCTGCGGCTGCAGAATCACCGATGTGGCGGAATGAATTTGAAACATCCCGACGTTGGTGAGGGTTATGGTGCCTCCCTCTACATCTGGTGGCTCAAGCCTTTCCTCCCGGGTCTTTTGGACCAATGTACCAAGCTCATTAACCAGCTGGAGAACCGACTTGCCACGTATATCTCTGACCACAGGTACAAGAAGTTTCTCGCCCAGGTCAATAGCTATCCCCATGTTGATTTCTTCGAGAACGGTAAATCCCTTTCCATCACAGTAGGCATTGACGACAGGCACTTCCCGAATACCGTATTCAAGGGCCTTCATCATGAATGGAAGGTAGGTGATCCTGAGGCCCTCCAGCTCCCGTATGCGATCAATCAGCCGTGAAAGGTCGGTGACATCTGCCTCAACGGACATGGTGTAGTGTGGTATTTCGGTTTTGCTGGCCAGCATGCGGTCTGCAATGACCTTTCTCCAGCCCTTGAACTCGACACGTTGACCGGGCTTCACACCGGCTGCCTGTACAACAGGTTTTTCCTCTGTAGCTGCTGGAGCCGCAGCCG
>Ga0255055_10001974_pt1 | contig 14603 bp, 10 predicted proteins | sample JV7_2_27_MG_FD_188633 | JGI IMG/M metagenome (GOLD analysis project Ga0255055, IMG submission 188633) | Seawater microbial communities from Jervis Inlet, British Columbia, Canada - JV7_2_27 | ecosystem: Environmental > Aquatic > Marine > Inlet | place: Canada: British Columbia | collected...
CTAAATGCTTTTTCTTTAATCGATGCCTTTATTGCCTCTCCTTTGCCTTCAATGTCTGGATGAATTTCTTTAATTTTTTGTTCAGTCTCTTTTTTTTTCTCAATTCTAAAAGCTTTTTCGGCAATAGTTTTGCTTATTGCTTCACCCGTTTTCAAAAAGTCTGGTTTGATCTCCATTCTACTTAGATCGCTTTCTCTTTGCTTTTCTCTTAAAAAAGACTTCTCTTCTATAGATTTACTAATTGCAGTGCTAGCAGTTTGTGTGTCTGGTTTTAAATCATGCAATACCGAAGCGCTCTCCTTCTTTTTTTCTATTAAAAAAGCTTTTTCATCAATATTTTTACTGATTACCTCTCCTGTATATTCAATGTTAGGTTTGATCTTCATTCTGAGTTCATCAGATTCTCTCTTTTTATTAATTAAAAAAGCCTTATCGCCAACAGTCCTACTTATTGCTTCACCTACACCTCTTATATCAGGTTTTAGATCGATCCTTATATGATCTCCTTCTCTGTGTTTCTCTCTCATAAAAGCTTTTTCGCTGATGGATTTTTCAATCGCTTCTCCAACCTTTTCGATTTCAGGTTTGATCTCCATTCTTATTAAATCTTGCTCTCTTTTTTTTTCTCTTATAAAACTTTTTTCCGAAATTAATGAGGATATAAGATCTTTACTCTCTTCAAAAGCAGCTTTTCGTTCTTCTTCGAAGCTCTTGAAGTAGTTTTTTCTTTCTTCTTTTTCTTTGCTATATAGGTCATCAACGATCTTTTTTTGCTTCTCTATTTCTTCGGGAGTTAAATGCTTATCGTTTTCTTCCAATTTTCTCACATTAGGAGTAAATTATTGTTTTTTAAATATAATATCAAAATTTGTATTTAATAATTTACTTATCCAAGATTTAATAGATTTCAATATCTTAAACGTTCAAATTATTCCAATTTTTATAAACATTGAAATTTGGAATGAAACAGAAATCAGAACTCCAAGTAAGGTATCTATTTTATTGGAATAGGTTCAAATGAATCGTCCGATATCGATTCCATTAAACTTATCATGGTAAATCTCATTGAGAGCATTTCCATTATTTCTTTGAAAAGTTTGTTGTAAATATCAGAGCCTTTAATAATATTAAAATTACTCGCTAAATCGTCATATTTTTTTCCCAATTCTGTTCTAACTTCGTCTTGATTGTTTAACGCAAGAGCTTTAACCTTCAACCAGTTATCAATAATGGTTTTAATTTTAATTTCACTCTCATTAAGAAGGGAATAAGAGATTTTTACGTCCTTATTCTTATTTGTTCTATCAAGATAATCCTTGTCTTGATACATCGGTTTAAGAAGTAGACCTAAATTAATGATAAGAGGCTGAATTTGAAGTTTCTCAAATGAATCTGATAAAAGTTTCATTACTTGTCTTTTTTGTGTTAATTGGGCGTAATTAGTATATTCTTGAACGAATTTCATCAAGGCATTTTTTACTAGAAGCTCTGTAAAATCACTTACGGATTCAACTCTAAGATCTAAAGTATTTTCAATGCAGTAGTATACGGAATTCATAAAAGGTTTTATGCTCTTAAAAATGGAAAAATAATAGATAAATTGGGTAATTTTGCTCAAAATTTCCATCTTGAGACTATCTGAATCAAAAAATTCATCAATCTTTTTATCCAAGTTAAACTCTAGCTCAGAAATCGATAAAAATTGCCTTATTTCAACATATTTTGATTCAAAATCCATTATTAAATTTATTGAACCATCTTATTAATAAAACATTATTTTTCTTTTACAAAAAAGTAAATAAATTAAGAAGAAATAATAAAAAAGCAAATAGAATGTATTATTACAATGGAACTAAAGCGGTACTGCCGTGTTCCTTAGCACTATCAATAAGGGACATTAACTCTTCAGTGGAAAGGGATACCAAATCAAAAACTGTCATTTTTGATAATTTAAGAATTGCTTTTACTGTGTCAGCTAAATTGTTGCAATCACCAGAAAAAAAGACTTTTCGTTTCCCAAATTCATTCCGAAGTTGTTCACCCACCTCATCAATAGCACAATATCCTGCAACCAATCCCTTAAAAAAACCTTTTTCCTTCAATATTTCTACAAGATTTTCGTCATGGCCCTTGCCCATTACTAAAAACCAACCGCCTTTGAATTTCTCTTTATGATCATAAGCAAATACTTGTAAAGTAGCTAGAGGATTGTTTTGACAACCTTCTCTACATAATAATTCAGTGCCCTTCACAATCATAACGTCCTCAGGGAACTCTTGTAATAGATCCCAGGAGTATTTCTCAGTATATTCGTCCAAATTTTTACCAATTACTTGAATTTTACTTAAATTCCCTTCTCCCAACCCTCTCTTGTTAGCTATTTTAAGGTGAGGGACATCGTCTAATGTTAACCCAAAAATTCTTGCTCCAACGACATCTACTGCTAAGGTGTCTCTTCCACCTATTAAGATGTTAAAATTTTTAACTAGCCGATCCTCCCATGCTGTAGGAGGGTAATGTCCATGTATTGTTCCCTCAATTCCATCAATAATTGTTATATCGGGTTTAATATATTCATAAACATCAACTAATTTTGAATGTAAATTGAAGTTATGATCTTTCCCTCGATCAGCATGTTGGGGAAAACCCCATTGATTTTTTATTCCGAGCGTTACTCCTGCCATTGAATGAGTTTTAAGTTTAGGAAGATTTATATAAGTGATTGAATCCCTATTTTTTATTATTTTAACGATAGTTTTAGGCAATCTAAAAGTTTTTAAGTTATATCCCTTAGATTTTTCTTCTGCAGAAGGCTTCCCCTTAAATTCAAAAGTTTCCGTATCCTCTTCGTCTAAATATACTATGTTTGCGCCAGTTTCATCACACACGTCTTTAAAGCCAGTGATTGCAAATACAATACGGGTCATGTTTGCTTGAGTAGAATTCTCCATTACATAAATCTTGGCACCTTCATCTCCAAGATATTTTATAACCTCTTTAAGTACTTCGGGAGAGGTGTATGCGTGTTTCTTGGAGTCAATTCCATTTACCTTAATATACACTTCTTTTGAGCTTTTTAAGATTGGCTCGGATTTCATTAAATTCGAAAAAATCTCATTTACAGCTTTATTAATGCCCTTTTTTGTATCTGATATAAAAACTTCAGTCATTTTCATCTTTAAAAAATAATTTTAATATAAATAATCTCGATTTATTATAAAAGGATTTCATAAAAAAAATAATATTTCAAAATGAAAAAAATTATAAATTAAAGAATATTTTGCTTTTCGTAATATTTCATTTTGAAAAAAACTCTTTTACTTGAAGTAATTTAATATAAATGTGGCCTAAAGGATTTAAATTTTTTATCGATTTTTCTGAGGATTTAAAAACCATTTTTATATTCAATACTGTCAAAAATTTTCCAGAAGGCTTAACTTACTACGATCTGAAAAAGTTTGGAAACATTCCCCATTCGAAAATCTACAGAATGATGAAGATATTAGAAGAAGGGAAATTCTTATTAATTAAAAGTGATATAAGTAAAGAAACAGGTAGGCCAAAACACCTTTATTTCATAACTGAAAAAGGAGAAAATAAATTGACTGACCTACGTGAAAAAGTCGGGAAAATATTTGATTTTATCAAGCATCGATTTCCCGAAAGTGGAATGAAATTTGATCATGAAACATTTTTGAAAGGAGCTACTTTTAGCGTGTGGTCGAGCCCAGTTGAATACATTATGCAAAAAAACATTTCAAATGAAGAGAAATTAATCGCATTAATTCACATGGAAAAGGATGTGGATGGAATATTGCTTAAAATTAGAAAAGAAAAACAAAAGTTACAAAAATAGTATTCTTGAAAAAAGAACAGTGAGAAAAAAATGAATTCATTTCGTATGATAATTAAATATTGGGCAAAATCGAGAAAAAATTTCATTCTTCAATTTATATTTCTTATACTAACGACGATCTTTTATACTTTTACTCCCATATTTATTGGGAGAATGGTTGGAGCTTTAACGAACGCTCCTGATTTATTACTGAATTTTTTAATCGTTTTATTATTCGCAACTTTAGTATACTTTACCAATCGTGCAGCCAGACTTAGAGGTGCAGAAGTATCTGCTCGAGCTATTTACCACTTAAGAACAGATATTAGTAATGCAATCTATAGACAATCTTTTTCATTTTTTGATAAGACTGAAACGGGTCAGTTGATATCAAGAGCTACAAGCGACATTGAAGAAACTCAAATGATTTTTGGGATGGGCTTGACTTTAGGTTTACAATCGATTCTACAAATGGGAGGTGTTGTTGTGGGATTTTTAATTTTTAGTTTAGAGCTTTCAGTTATTTTGGTAATAACTTTTATTGGGTCTTTAACTACCTCTTACTTTATTGCAAAAAAATTAAAACCTATTTTTTTAGAAACTCGAAGTAGTTTTGGTGATTTAACTAGTACGATTAGAGAGAACATTGTAGGAGCTGAAGTTGTTAGAATGTTTAGCACTCAAGATAAAGAACAAAAGAAATTTCAAGCAAATAATAAAAGATTCTACAAGGCGAGTGTTCAATCCGTTAAATATAATTCGCTGTATATGCCAGTTATATATGTTGTTATTGGGTTTTTGACAATTATCACATTTTTCTTAGGGGGGATATGGTATATTGAAGGAAAAATGCAATTAGAAGCAATTGTAACTTTAATATCTTATGTAGCAGTACTAGGTTTTCCCTTAGTGATGCTAGGGCAAATTATGTTACTTTATGTTCAAGCTGATGCTGCTTTAACGCGAGTTAGAGAGATACTTGATTCTGCTCCTGAAATCGAAGATCTTCCAGATGCTCTCCACTTAGAATCCCCAAAGGGAGAAGTAATTTTTGATAATGTATCGTTTGGTTATACTTCTGAGCATAGAATTTTAAAAGATGTTGCATTTAAAATACCCGAGGGTAAGAAATTAGCCATCTTAGGGACAACAGGATCTGGAAAATCAACAATTATAAATTTAATTCCGAGATTTTACGAAATTGATAAAGGGAGTATTAAAATTGATGGTATTGATATTCGGAATTATATTTTGAAAGACTTAAGAAGATCTATTGGAATTGTTTCCCAAGAAACTTATCTTTTTAATAAGAGTATAGCAGAAAATATAGCGTACGGTAAAGAAAATGCTAGAAAGGAAGAAATAGTTGAAGCGGCTAAAATAGCTGAACTCCATGAATTTATAATGACTTTACCAAAGGGGTATGACTCAATTGTAGGAGAAAGAGGGACACGGTTATCAGGGGGACAGAAACAACGCCTATCCATTGCTAGAGCCTTAATTGTAAAACCTAAAATATTGGTTTTTGACGATTCTACAAGTTCTGTTGATGTTGAAACTGAATTTAAAATCCAAGAAGCTCTAACAAAAATAATGAAAAATACTACAACCATTATAATAACACAACGTATATCCACAATTCGTAATGCGGATTTAATTTTAATTTTAGATAGAGGCCGTGTAGTAGGTTTAGGGAATCACGATGAATTAATTAAATCGAACGTTTTGTATAAGCAAATATATGAAACTCTGTTTCAAAAACAAAAATCGAAAAGAGGTAACATTAATGAGTAACAACAACCAGAAAGAAAAAGAAGAAGAGAAGGAAATTATCCAACCAAGGGTTGGTGGTATGCATCGTGGTTTTATGATGGATAGTGGCCCTTCTAAATTAGAGCATCCTCGACGAGAATTATGGAAATGGCTTTTTTCATATTTAAAAAAGTATAAATGGAAATTCTTTATCCTTACAACTTTAATGTTAATTGGAACGTTAGTTACTTCAATAACTCCCATTATTTCAGCAAATATAATAGACAACGGAATTGTAGCTAAAGATAGTATCTATATTATTTTTATGTCAACATTTTACTTTTCGCTCCTTGTAGCTATGGCTATAACGACCTATTTTGCACATTATGGAATGGGAAAACTATCACAAAATATTACGTTTGAGATTAGAAACGATCTTTTCTATAAACTTCAAGATATGTCCCTAAGTTATTTTGACAAGAGATCATCAGGAGATATCATGTCTATTACAACCAATGATGTGACTATACTAAATCAATTGGTAGGAGGCCAATTTGTTATGGTAATTTCAAGTGTTGTTAGCTTAATTCTAACTGTGACAATTATGTTCTTTCTGAATGTGTTCTTAGCTTTACTCTCACTAATTATATTCCCTGTATTTTTTATATTTACTTATTTATTTAGGAAGGTAGCGATGGGGCTTTTTAAAGAATCCAGAAAAACAATTGGCAATGTAACTTCTTCAATTCAAGAAAATATTGCGGGAGCTAAAGTAGTTCAAGCATATGGACAGGAAAATAAGGCATCCTCTGAATTTGACAAAGCTAACACAGCGAATTATGATGCAATGTTGAAAATTAGGAAGTTTATGGCAACTATCTTTCCTTTAATTAACCTAGTAACTAGTATACTAACCGCTGGAATTTTATTAGCAGGAGGATTTGTAGTATTGGGAAATGTCACGGTTTTTGGTGCAGTTGTTACTGTCGGAGTGCTTAGTGCATACATATCTATTCTGGCTCAATTTTTTAGACCATTTATGATGTTAATGCAAATTCAAGAAATGATCGCTTCCGCTTTAGCTGCAAGTGACAGAATATACACCTTATTGGAGGAGAAAGTTGAAATTCCGGATAATGAAAGCCCAAAACGAATTGAAAATGTTAATGGAGAAATCGAGTTTAGTGCAGTAAATTTTGGTTATATATTAGAAAATGGAGAAACTAGTATTCATAAGTCAGGCCCCGCTCAATCTGATCCAAAAACGATGATGCCGCCCGGAATGCCAGGTCTTTCGGATTCTGCAAACAATCCAATGATGGCTCAAATGATGAAAAGAGCTATGGATTTTATGAAGGCGTTACCGGAACCATATTCTTCTTTCATAATGAAAAACACCATGAAGATGCCACAAAACATACGACAGAAATTATTTATGGACCTTATGGGTCAAGATCCCTCTAAAACACCCCCCTTAATTGATAGGATTCTTGCAGAGTTTGAATATGCTGTTCCAGGCACGGAATTTGCTAAAAATAATCCAGAACTGAAAACTTCCTTCGGTAAGCTAACGAGTGGAAGCATGGATCATGAAAAAATGACCATATTTCCCGCACTACCCCCCGAAGAAATATTACAAATGAGTAAATTTTTAGAACAAAATCTAAAAAGTAAAAGTGTAATTCAGTCTTCTAGTGGAATGGGTGAAGGAGGAGGAATGATGGGAGGGGGAATGCCTAATATGTCTCCTCAATCTACGGTAAAAATGTTAGCAACTATTAATATCAACGAAGAAACTTATGAGCAAATCCCAAAAGTAGTTAAAGATGCTATAGAAGAACAAAAAAAGATTATACAACACGAAGAATCTACTGGTTTCGTCCTTAAAAATGTAAATTTAACAATACCTCCAGGAAAAACTATGGCTATTGTTGGAGAAACAGGATCCGGAAAAACAACAATAACCAAATTGATTTCTCGGTTTTACGATGTAAACGATGGAGAAGTATTGATTGATGGGGTAGATATTCGTGATATCACAAAGAAAGATCTTCGAAACATGATAGGTTTGGTACCTCAAGATGCTTTTCTATTTACAGGAACTATACGCGAAAATTTATTATATTCATTCGAAAACCCTACTCCTGAGATAGAAAAAAAAATGATAGAAGTTTCTAAATTTCTTGGTTTGCATAATTTCATTGAAGCTTTACACAAGAATTACAATACTAAACTTAAAGAAAATGCTTCTAATATATCAATTGGACAACGCCAGTTAATTGCTTTTGCTCGTGCGTTAATTACAGATCCAAAAATTTTAATTTTAGATGAAGCTACATCATCTGTAGACCCCTATACCGAAACACTTATCCAAGACGCTCTTGATAAGGCGCGAAAAGGAAGAACCACTATCATCATCGCTCATAGATTATCAACGATTAAAAATGCAGATAATATTATTGTATTAAGCGCAGATAAAAAGGGTATAATAGAGCAAGGAACTCATGAATCTTTAATTGCATTAAACGGGAAATATAAGCGCCTAATAGAAATGCAGCATCGAGATATTGAGTTCCAAAAATAAATCTTTTTAATTTTTTTCATTTTGATTTTTTATATCAACGATTACTAATTTGATAAATCTATATTGCTTCCTTCTTTCTCTATAATAAATTTATATCATTAATTACGATTGATAAAGATGTATTTAACGATTGAAGATAAGAAGATTTATTATAATATTAAAAAATCTGGAAGCAACAGAGCTATTATATTTGTACATGGTTCTGGAGGAAGTTCATATACTTGGAAAAATCAATTAAATTTAGCCATTGATTATGATTTAATCGCTCTCGATTTACCTTCTCATGATAAATCAGACGATTTTTCAGATTTATCACTCCATTTGTATGTCGATGTAGTCAACCGCTTGATAAAATCTTTTGACTATGAAAATGTAATTTTATGCGGTCATTCTTTAGGAGGCGCCATTGTGCAACAATATTATTTTACATATCCTAAGGAAGTTTCAGGATTGATCCTATTTAACACAGGGGGAAGGTTAAGAGTTGCTCCTTTCATCCTCAAATCTTTAAAAACTAATTATCAAGAATTCATGGATTCTCTACCAGCTGGTGCATTTTACAGAGCGACTACAAAAGAAACGATAGAACTCTATATTCAAGAAGCATCTAAAATTAGCGCTGATGTCACCTACAAAGATTTTAAGATCTGCGATGATTTCGATGTTCTAAGTAAGCTAAACACAATCGAAGTTCCATGTTTAATTATCGTGGGGAAACAAGACCAATTAACACCTGTTAAATACTCGGAATTCTTTCGAAACAACATCAAAAATTCAGAACTCCACATTATAAACAAAGCTGGACATATGGTAATGCTTGAAAAACCAAACGAGGTTAATCAAGTTATAGAGAATTTTATCAATAATCATTTTTAGCGATAAAAATAGTATGCCAAGAGAATATACATATGGTCCGTTTAATTCAAGAAGATTGGGAGTTTCACTTGGGGTAGATATCTTACCTAATTATAAATTATGTACCTATAATTGCGTTTATTGTGAAATTGGCCCAACATATGACACAGTTTCTCCAGAACATAGAATTAAAGCCCCTCCGTCATCAAATTTTAGAAAAGAACTTAAGGATATATTAAAATATGTCCCCCATTTAGACTCAATTACATTCGGCTATAATGGAGAACCAAGTTTGAATGACAATCTAATGGATTTCTATAATATTGCCCATGATGTTAGAAATGAATTGAAATGGAAAGTATCGCCGCCTCTCCTTACACTTTTTACTAATTCCAGCACCTTATATATCGATGAAATTCGTGATAGAGTAAAGAATTTTGATCTTGTGCTAGCAAAAATAGACGCTGCTACTGATGAAGATCTAAAACAGACGAATAGACCACACGCTGAATGTCCTGATTTAAAAAAAATCGTTGAATCACTGGTAAAGTTGAGAAAAGATATGCCAAATAAGAAATTAGCAATCCAGAGCCTAATTTCTAATTCTTACAATAAAAATTACTATCCTAACAATAATTCTGAAAATATTAAGCAATTAGCAAAGATAATCGCAAAAATTGAGCCTGATATGGTGCAGTTGTATTCAATTGCCAGAATCCCCTCTGAATACTTTGTTTACGCAATTGATGAAAGTAGAAAAAGGGAGATCGTAAAAATTTTAAGAAAACTAATTAATAACGTTAATATTGAGATTAATTATTATTAGTTTTAGTATATATTCATAATTCGAATGGAATAAACGATGAGTAAAGAAGAATTTATTATTGGGGCGGATATTGGAGGTACTTGGATTCGGGTTGCTATAAGCCCTATCGACTTAAAAAAAGAAGCAATTTTAATTAAAAAGACTCTAACACCAAAAGTAAATGAATATTCGATCAGTAATGCAATAATCTCCTTAATCACTGAACTCCTGATTGATAACAATATTGAGACTGATCAAATCTTAGGAATTGGTTTAGCTTCAGCTGGTCCGATAAACACAGAAAGCGGGGAAGTTTTCAATAATGCGAACTTGGGTTTTAAGGAAATTCCCCTAAAAAATCCAATCAAGGAAAAATTTCTGGGCGTTCCTGTTTATCTTATTAACGATTGTAACGCTTCTGTTTTAGCAATTCATTATTTTGAAGCAGACGACGATGAAAAAGATAATATCGTTTATATTACGATGTCAACTGGAATTGGAGGGGGAGCTATTTGTAACGGACATCTACTTCTCGGCAAGGATGGTAATGCTGCAGAAATAGGTCATGGAATTGTAAATCACCAGAGCAGCTTTCAATGTAATTGTGGTGCGTTCGGTTGTTGGGAAGTATATAGTTCTGGTACAGGAGTTAGAAACAGAGCTTTAGAAGCAATTAAAACATCCAATTTAAGTTCGAAAATTTTGATGTTCATGATTGATAACGATGAAACAAATATCACTGCAAAAGAACTGTTCCAAGCAGCAAGAGGAGGAGACAAATTTTCCAAGAGTATAGTCAATCAATGCGTCTTTTATACTAAAGTAGGGGTTGGTTTGGTGAACAATTTTTATGATTGTACTTCTATCTATTTTGGAGGAGCAATGATGAAAGATAGTGATTTAATTCTACCACCCGTGATTGAACAATTCAAAACAGAACCTATCTTATATACTATTAATACTCCACCTCAACTTAAAGTAACAAAAAATTTAGACGAAATAGGCGTAATGGGAGCTTTAACGCTGGTTAAATATAAACTTGAAGAGAATCCATTAATCTTATAAAAGTTTTCAATCCGCGATATATCATGGAAGGGAATAACTTAATTTTCACTTTTAGCGGAATCCGGGGGATATTTGGAAAAGATCTTAACTTTGAAATTGCAAAAAAAATTGCTATTTCGTTTGGTAAATTGTGTGATAGTGAAAATAGAGAAGTAATCGTAGGACGGGACACAAGACCAAGTGGTAAATCAATCGAAAAGGGCATAATTGAAGGATTAGTTGCGACGGGATTTAAAGTAATCAATGTGGGAATATGTCCAACGCCAATTATTATTCATACTAAAAATCGATTAAACATACCCACCGGGATTATAATTACAGGATCTCATAATTCACCGGAATGGAACGGACTAAAATTATTAACTTCAATATCTTATTTACATAATCGTGATTTAGAAGAAATTTCTCTTTCTTTAAACAATCTTAATTTTAGAAATTATAACATGAATATCAAGTCAATAAAAAGAAATGTTAGATTCATTAACCCTATACCAAATTACATCAAAGCACTTTATAACCACGTAAATATAAAAAAAATTAAAAAAGAAAATAATCTTAGAGTAGTCCTTGATACGGGAGCAGGAGCAGGAAAATGTGCTACACATCAAATTCTTGCTGGTTTGGGGTGTGAAGTTAAAGTTATAAATAACGATCTCCTTGTAAACGACACTTTTCCAAGAGAGATTGAACCAATATCTAAAAACCTTAAAGATTTAATTATGGAAGTTTGGCAAGGTAAATATGACGTGGGTTTCGCACACGATTCCGATGCAGATCGACTTGCAATTATAGGTGAAAATGGGGTTTGTTACCCTGAGGATATTGGATTAGCGCTCATAACAGAACATTTTTTCAAAAATAATCTTAACAAAGCTAAAGAATTCATATTTGTTACAAATTTAGCCTCTTCGCTAATGTTTGAAGTTATAGCTGAGAAATATAATGCAAAAGTAATAAGAACCCAAATCGGAGAGGTTTTTTTGGTTGAAAAGATGCATAATCTCTTAAACGATCAAACGAAATCTTCAATGAACCGATATATTTTTGGCGGAGAAGGTTCTTGTGGAGGAGTTATGTTTCCTGATTTTAACAATACTAGGGATGGTCTTTTTGCCGCAGCTAAAATTATTGAAATCATGGTTGATGCAGAAGAGAGTATGTCGAAACTTGTCGCTCAGCTTCCAAAGTTCTTTTCCCATCGAAGAAAAATTACTATCAATCCTAAGGACGTCAAAGTAATTATAGCTGGAGTTAAGCAAGAATTGACTAACGAAGGTGAGGAAGTTAGTCAATATGGCAATGATCTAAGGTTTGGTAAAGAAAAAGATTGGTTTGTTCTAATCCACCCTTCAAATACAGAACCAATATTCAGGGTTATTAGTGAAGCAAAAAGAGATTCTTTAGCTAGAGTTTATTGTGAAACAACAGCTGAGCTTGTGAAACTAGTGATCGACAGAATGTAATTGGAATTTGAATTTTCAAGAAAATTACATTTCAGATTTCCCATGTATTTCCCATTTCCCTTAATAAAAGTTTACACTTCCGTTAAATTTAAATATTTATGTATAATATTTATTCTTTAAACATATTTGTTGATAAGATCATGGTAATTAAAGATCATGGATGGATTGGTTTGGATTGTGGAGATACCCTAATCAATACTCCGTCTATTTGTAAATCAGAAACCATGACATTAATGTATAAGCGATTTTGAAATTAGATCGTTATATCATTATCCTAGACTTCACCGAAATCAACAAAACTTTGGCTAATATCCTTTAATACGGTATACTTTATCTAAGTTAAGGTCGACTACTTAGACTTATTTTCTATTTTCCGTAATCTCTTAAGCGCATTTATTACATAGATCTATATATTCTTCTTATTCAAATTTTGTTTTTTTCCTATAAAAGATTAAAAAAAAGATTAAAAAAAAAAGAGGTGTAAAAAATGTTAGAATTAAAGGAAGTTTTAGAAGAAAGAGAAGCTCTAAATCAGGAGAGCGCTCATAAATTAAAGGAGGAAGGGTTGAATGAACAAAAAGTGAAAAAATCACTAAAAAGAAAAGAACGCCGCCTCCTAAAGCTTGTTAAAAAAGCAGAGTATAATCCTAGATATTATGAGGAATATGAGCAACTCTTGAAGCGCAAGAAATATCTAAAACATTGTTACCATAATGCGTAAATTCTTCTAAGATGAGGATTATTTACAAAGGTGATAAATACTGAGATTAAAAAAGAGTAAAATTAGACAGGTCCAGTTAGATTCGTATTTACATTCTTTTAAAGAATACTTGATAAATCTCAACAATTAAATAGTATACATTTTTTTTTTAAAATTGTTTTTGAAAACATGATATTAATTTAATTCTATAACTCCTTTAAGATGGTATCAGCTAATTTCTTTCCTACTACCTGAGCTATAGCTTCAGGAGAAGCTTTTTTTATGCTTTCAACACTTCCAAATTGTATAAGTAGCTTATTTCTAATAGCAGGGCCTATTCCTTTTATATCGTCTAATACAGATCTTCTTACTCTTTTCTCTCTTTGCTTTTTATGGAGCTTTACGGCAAACCGATGAGCTTCGTCTCTAACTCTTTGAAAGATTTTAAGGAGGTTTGAATTTCTTGGCAATATAATTGGTTCTTTTTCGTTAGGGACAAATATCTCTTCGAATTTTTTAGCGAGTCCAATGATAGGAATGCCTTCAATACCGAGTTCTTTTAAAACAGAATATCCCCCGTTTAGTTGCCCCTTTCCACCATCAACAAGAATTAAATCGGGCAAAGTAAAATTATTCTCAATTAACATAGTATATCTTCGCCTTATCACTTCTTTCATCATTGCTACATCGTCTGGAGTTGATTTTGAACGAATATTGAAATGTCTATAATACTTATTGTATGGGCGTCCTTCAAGAAAATAGACCATTGATCCGGTTGCATCTGTTCCTTCGATATTTGAAATGTCAAAGCCTTCAATAATTCTTGGTATTTTAGGTAAATTCAGAATCTTTTTAGCTTCTTCCAGAGCTTCCTGAATTTTGTTTTCTTCTTTCTTTTTAATTTTTTCCATTTGTATCTCTTGATCTACCATAACTTTTGCGTTCTTATGAGCAATTCTAAGTAACCCGTGTTCTTTAGCAAGAGGTAGTCTTATTTTTAAGTCTGCTTTATGTTCGGTAAGAATTTCCTTAAATAAATTAATTCCTTCATATATCTCGGGAATTACTATAATATCAGGTAAATTGTGCGAAATATCTTGGTAAAATTGTTCCAGGATGGAAGGAAAAATATTTTTCTCTTGAACAATTTTATCTTCGATATTAACAGGAAAAGAGCTCTTATTAGAGATCTTTCCTTCACGAATGTGAATTATAACCATTGCAATATACTTCTGATCCTCGTCTTTAAAATAACCTATAATGTCTTTGTTTTCTTTACGATCTAATAAAACATTTTGAGTGATTGTTGAATTATCAATAGCTTGTAGTTTATCTCTCCAAAAACCAGCTATTTCGTAACTTTGTGCTTGAGCCGCATCCTTCATTTTTTCGTTAATCTGCTCTTTTAATTCATCGGTTTGTCCTTTGAGAAACAATTCTATCTGCTTTACATTTAACAAATAATCTTTTTCAGTAATAGCTCCGATACAAGGTCCTGGACACAGTTTTAATTGATAATAAAGACATGGTCTTATCTGTTTTCT
>Ga0255055_10001975_pt1 | contig 14600 bp, 7 predicted proteins | sample JV7_2_27_MG_FD_188633 | JGI IMG/M metagenome (GOLD analysis project Ga0255055, IMG submission 188633) | Seawater microbial communities from Jervis Inlet, British Columbia, Canada - JV7_2_27 | ecosystem: Environmental > Aquatic > Marine > Inlet | place: Canada: British Columbia | collected...
TTTGAACGCGGGTCAATACGATGACGCCGTCAAGCAACTCCGCACGGTTCTGGAGTTGGATCCACACTACGCCCGGGCGCACTCCATACTCGGCATGACCTACGAAAAGCAGGGAAGGATCGACGAGGCCATCGCCGAATGGGAAACGGCGGTCGATCTCACCAGCGGCCAATCTGCAGTGTACCGAGCTCGTCTCGGCCGCACACTTGCCCTTGCAGACAGGCGATCGGAGGCCCTCGAGATTCTGCGCGAGCTCACGGAGCTGGCCGGCAGGGAATACGTCAGTCCGGTCGTATTCGTGGAAATCTACATTGGTCTCGGCGACAACGACGAAGCGATCGATTGGCTCGAAAAAGCTTACGAGGAAAGGAGTGCTTACATGGCTCTCCTGAAGGTGTACAAGCGGTTCGATCCTCTCCGTTCGGAGCCACGATTCCAGGACCTCCTACGGCGCATGAACTTCCCGCCGGACAACGAGAGCATGCAATAGGGGTAAAGTGGTCCAGCGAGTTCAAGACCCGCCGATCGGACCCACGAGCAGCCCGACCAGTCGGAAATCCGGATGCACCCTGGGCATTTTCGCCGTAGAATCAGAGTGAAAGCCCCCATCCAAATGATATGAGAGCTGCTTCCTGGGCAATGGGTCTTCGAAGAGGGGGTCGGAATTGCCCAGCCGCGGGCACCGCCTTGGCCCTGAAGGCCCCGAGAGGATCATGATGAGACTTCCACTTCGAACGCTTATTTGCCTGGTTGTGATGGCGCTGGCCTGCTTCGCTGCCGGCGCGCAGCCCGCAAACGACGACGCCAACAAACCGATGCCGCTGATGATCGCCGCGCCCGGTGCCTTCGACAACACGGGCGCGACGGCCCAGGCGGGCGAGGTGAGCCCCGGGCCCGGATCCCCCGGCCCAGGCGGCAGCTGCAACCAGCAGGACGGTTGGTGCGCGTTCGAGACGGGCGTCCAGAACTCGGTCTGGTTCACCTTCGAGGCGCCGGACTCCGGCTGCGTGGACATCGCCACGGACAACACACTGGACCTTCAGCTGGCAGTCTGGGACGTCTCCGATTTCTCGGACTTCGGGACGTTCGTGGAGCTCGCCGCCAACGACGACAGCGGTCCGTCGCTCTCGCCGTTCATCAGCAACCTGCAGTGCCTCGTTCCCGACCGGACCTACTGGATCCAGCTCGACGGCTTCTCGGGCCTGGAGGGCAAAGGGAACCTCACCGTCACGGAATGTGTTGCCGACGTGCTGACCGTCGATGCCGGTGACTGTCAAACCAGGCTCCTCAACGACGGCGACGACGTCAACGACGTGAATTACCTCGTACCCACGATCGACGGCGGCGTGGCGACCACCTGCACGTGGGGCGTGAGCGTCGGCGACGGGGACTCCATCCTGTTGCAGTCCGGCTGCTCGCTCGCCGTCCAGCCGGACACGGCGACGACCTACTGCGTGGATGTCACCGACGCCACGGGCTGCACGGTCAGCGACTGTGTGACCGTCCAGGCCATCGACGTGGTGTGCCACCAGAACGGAAAGGTCGTGCTGTGCCACGTGCCGCCCGGTAACCCGGACAACCCCCAGCAGCTTTGCATCGATCCGTCGGCCGTAGGCGACCACCTGGACAACCACGAGGGCGACGCCATCGGTTCCTGCGATTGCACGGCGGCGAATCCCGCCTTCGCTCCCTGCGTCGACCTGACCGTCGACCTCCTGACGGACGCCTTCGGCGGCGAGACGTCGTGGGAGCTGATCGACCTGGACGCAGGCTTCTTGATCGACTCCAGGGCCCCGGGCTCGCTGGAAAGCAACACGGCGCACAGTGACACCTACTGCGTGGATCCGGCTCACTGCTACGAGTCAACCTTCCACGACTCGTTCGGCGACGGCATCTGCTGCTTGTTCGGGCAGGGCAACTACTCGATCACTTTCGGCGGCGACAAGACGTTGTCGCCGTCGGGAGGCGCCTTCGGCTCGACCGAGACGGTGCTCGTGGGCGCCTGTCCGCTCCAGGCCTCCGCGCCGCTGCTCCAGGCCCAGACGGTCGCTGCGCAGAATCCGGACGTGGTCGCGACCGGTTTCGTCATCCGCGACCAGCTCGGGACCGTCTCCGCAATCGCCGACGCCCAAAGCGTGACCGAATCTCTTCCTCCGGGTGCCTCTGGCAGCATCTCGGCTACGGCGGGTAAGCTCGGCAGCAACTACGGCATGGCGACCGCGACAACCGCGTTGAAAGCCGATCTGATCAGCGTTGCGTTGACCGCCGACGTCGGTCAATTCGGCAACGACGGAGCCGCCAAGGGCCGCGTCGTGGAGCAGTTCAGCGTGGAGCAGGATACCCGTTACGACGTCCCGCTCGCGACGACCGAGGTGATCGAGGGGAAGGGGTCGCTGGGCGAGCGCGCCTTCATCGTCCTGTCCAATGACGACGGTGTCATCTTCCGCAAGGAAGCCGGTGACGATGCAATACGGTGCAACCCCGAGCATCCGAATTTCGGTACGCTCTGCGAGAAGCGGACCCTTACGCCGGGCGCCTACGCCCTCGAGCTGCAGGCCTCGGCCTACGCACCGGTGAGCTGTGATCGATGCAGTAGCCTCGCGGTGAAAGCAAAGAGCGAGGTCAAATTCATCACCGTGCCTTGATTCGACTGACCGGCCACGGCATCGCCCGCGGATTACTGCGGGCAGTCCCGACCGGACGCGCCGATTCCAACGTCTCGGTCGCCGACCTGGCCACCGAATCGCTGGAAGTTGTATCCGGTCGTGTCGAAGTCGTTCAAGGCACGCACGAGATAAAAGAACCCCGCGCCATTCGCTGGGTCGTCCGGGAGCTCCACGAACGCCAGGGTCCGGTCGTTCTCGAGGCAGCGGAGCGTGCTGACGGAGTAGTCTCCCGCCGACGCCCGCAGGCTCCCCAGCTCTCCGAGCACGACGTCGTAGGCGTTGGCGACGGGCTTCCACGCCATCCGGTCGCTCTGGGGCAGGATCACGTACGGGATCGGAATAGGAGCCAGCTCGGCGTCGGGGTTGAACGAGCAGGGTCCCCGCGTGGTGACGTTGCAACTCGCGGGACCAGGCGCCGTGTCCACGTACAGCTCGGGCGCGCTGAGCCTGGAGACCAGGCAGAATTCGTCGTCGGACACGGAGGTGTCGATCTGGGCGAGAATCTCGTTTCCCGGCATCAGGCAGGTCCCGCTGACGCAGTCGCCGTTGTCGTTGCACGTTAGCCCGCTGCCGAGACAGCCGCCGGTCGAGTTGATCTCGTCCACCAGCGAGCGGACCAGGTCCGCCGATGGAGAACCGGGAGGCATCACTCCGGGCGCCAGGTCGTTGCTCAGATCGCAACAAGCCCCGCTGGAATCGGCATCGACACCCCAGGCATAACCGACGCCGGTCGAGCTGCCCGACACCCGATACCCGTTGCCAGGGCACGGGACCGGGGAGCCACCCTGCGTTGTCAGCGTCAGCGTTCCGGAGGTCGCGGATGAGACGGAGTAGGCCTGCCCACGGATCAGTGCAAAGTCCGGTCCCGCAACCCCGGTGAAGGTCTCAACCTGGCCGCACACCAATTGGCTCACCGATCCCACGCCGCCGGGAAGGGCCGCCAGCAGATCGGACGCGTTGTTCAGAGGCGTGTAGATGGGCAGGGTCACCAGGTAACCGTTCGCCGCCTGCAACTGGTGCGTGAAGTCTCGATCCCAACCGTTGAGGTTGATGCGGATCGGCTGCGAGACGGTGAACTCGAAGCCCGCTCCCTCATTGGCGCAGAAGCAAGAGCTGCCACAGGCGGAGGCGCCCGGCTCGGGAACCGTGGTGCACCCGGGAGCGGCCGAAGTGCAGGTCGTCCCGTCCCAGGTGTACTCCGGGCATCCCCGTGGTGCGGGATATCGCTTCGTGACCCGGGTCGCGAGGGGCGTGAACTCCAGCAGATCCTCCGCCGTCGTCATCCCGCTGCCGCTGAGCACGCTTACCCAGAACAGGTTTCCGCAAACCGGCGGATGCTCGTAGCAATGGAACCCGTTACAGGACGACGCGCTCGCGGTCTGGGCGATGGCGGCCCCGTCCATCAGCAACAACGCGGCGAGCAAACCCACGGATCGGATCGTGAACTCTCGCACGGAGCCTCCCCTCAGTCGCTGGGCAGCTACCAGACCGATTTGCACCGAGCGATACGCTCCCAGGCGTGTATTCTAGGTCAGGCGGCTCACCTATTCGACGATCACGAAGTAACCCGGCTCGAATACCTCCGGAGACAATTCGGCGGCGGGGTGGTTGATCGCGGCATTGCCGAAGCCGACCGGAAGGCTGTGCCCGAACAGGCTGTCGGCCCGATCGTAGAGCTGGAAGTGCAGGTGCGCGTAGGGTCGTTCACCGGTCCCGCCGAGGCCCGCGATGTGCTGCCCGCGCTTGACGACGTCGCCTTTCTTGACCCGGATGCCGTCGTACGCCAGGTGCCCGTAGAACGAATACTCCCCTCCCGCGTGCTCGATGACGACGTGGTTACCGCCCGCGACCGTGATCGGGTCGGCGCCCTCGGCCAGGAACAGCTTCATCTGCATTTGGCCAGCTCGCTGCTCGTAGTCCGCGCGCGATTCGCCATCCTGCCGACGCCACACGTCGAGCGGGAACTCGACCGTGTCCACGACCTTGACCACCTTGCCGTCGGCCGCGGCCAGGACCTTCTTGTTGTAGCCGTAGAACTGGTCCCAGCTCTTCACGGAGTACTGCGGTGCATTGCCGGAGTAGATGCTGCCGCGCGAGTCGAGCATGACGATGTCCAGGGCGAACTCCGTGGACGGCGTCCAGCGGTGGTGCCCCTTGACGTCCGGGTACGATGTGACGTACCAAGCCCCGGCTTCCAACGGGAAGCGGTACTCGTTCTTGGACTCGAACTGCCGGACGGCCAGGGTCGCCCCGCCCTCGACCCGATCTCCCCGGTCGTCTTTCCCGTGGATCCTGACCCGGACGCTATCGGGCAAACCCCGCAGGACGAAGTAGAACTGGGAGGCCACCGCGGCCGAATTCGGCTTTAGTTCCAGAGTCGAAGAGACCTCCACACCGTTCAGCAGTTCGCCCGCCGAAAGAAGAACGTCGAGCGCCGAGTCGAACTCCATGCCGCGAAGCTGTGCGATCAGAGCAAGGTCGTTCTCGATGTCGGCCGGATCGATCATCTGGCTCTGGACCACATCTCCGCCGCGCAGGATCTCGATGACGCCTCCTTCGAGGGTCACGGCGCGCGGGGAAGAATTCACGAACGCCACGCTTTGGAGCATCAGATCGTAGTACGGACTGACCCCGCGGTACCCCAGCCCCGGGCGCTTGACCTTTTGCGCGTACACGTAGTCCGCCGGAGCGAATCGCACGGTCAACGACTGCGCCACGGCGGGGCTAGCGAGGGGCATCGCCATCGAAAGAAACAGAAACGCGGCGACCGAGATTCGTGGCTTCCGCCTGCAACAACCGAGATTTCTCATTTGACCCTCGCCCCGCTTCATCAGCAAGTCATTCTCGTGCATTGTACCCCCCCCTCGGCGAACGAAGCCTGCGATTGGAGCTATCATGGGAGGCAGTGCGAGGGCCTACCCGTGAAACACGGAGCGCTTTCCAAGAAGCACGAGCTCAAAGTCGACGAGCTCGAGAGCGAATCCGCACCGGACGAGGAAACTCTCGACGAATTCATGCGCGCGATTTTTCGGGAATCGCAGTCTCGCTTGTCCGAAGACAGCTTTCAAACCGAGCTGCTAGATATACACCGGCACGAGGTACATCTCGAGCGCGAAGACAGATGCGACCACGAAGACCAATGCGAGCGCAAGGAAAAGCTCGAACATCAGATCGAACAACAAATCCTCAAGAAAAGTTGACCCGCCGCCGCCTCACCCGACCGACCGAGCCAAAAGCTCTTCCAACTCCACAAACCAATTCGTAATGACCTCGAGGTCCCTGCGGGCGGATTCTCGATCATCACGAAGCGCTGACGCGTCTACGCGCTCGCAATGGGTCACTGCGATCCTCTATGCCGACGGTGTTCCGCCGAGGCCTCGGGCTGCGCCGTCGCAACCAGATGGGTGTAAACGTGGAACTCGTTGTGGTTCTTCACCATACCGAGAAAGGCCGAGAAGGGCTTGATTCCGAAATCGGTAAACTGAAAAACGCCGAACGCCTCCACGGAGAGAACGCCGTCCTCGAGAGTGAATCTCGCCGACATTTCCCGCTCGACCCGCTTGCCGTGTATCTCCAGGACCACCGTCACGCGGTAGGCAAACGAAGTCGCCTCCGTCGGAGCGGCGATCTTCCGGACCGAGAGCGATGACGCCGTTATCTGGGGAAAGGACTCGGCGTCGAGTTGCTTCTTGCTCAGCATCGACTTGCGGATCTTTTTGCGGTCTCCGTCCGAGACATCGCCGAACGGTTCCTCGAGGATGCCGAGCTCGCGGATCCGAGGGAGCCACGCATTCTGGAGCTCGGGGTCATCGACAACCAGATCCTCCGGACGCAAGCGGAGCTCGAAGCGCGCCGAGGAGATGGATGCCTCGTCGAACTCGAGCTTCGCGTCGTACCCGGCGGCGGCGATCAGATGGTTGTGGGCCATACCGGAGGCGAGGCCGGCCTTGTGGGTGATCACTGCCAGGATCGACTCCTCGGGTCGCACCCGAAACTCGGCGGCAAGAACATGGGGACTGAGCAGGAGCACCAAGAAGATTGCCTGCGGGATCCGATGCGCCATACGCTTTCTCCTGATCGCTCCTATCGGCAGACGCTCAGGCTCGACGGTGAACCAGGGAGGGACTCACCCGGCCGACCGAGCCAAAAGCTCCCCCAACTCCGTGAACCAATTCGTAATGACCTCGACATCCCCGCGAGGAGGGTTTTCGATCATCACGAAGTGCTCGCCGTCGGGGTGGACGTCGTACTGGCGCATCCAGCGGTACTGGACGAAGTTGCCAGAAAACAGTGGCTTGCGCTCGAGGATACGCAGGCCCGGCTCGGTGGCAATGCGCACCTCGATGAACTGAATACCCTCGAGGTAGTAGAGACTTTTGCCGTCGGGAGCCCACGCCGGGCTGGTGCCGCCGGCGACCGAGACCTGAAGCCGGCTGCCCGGCTGCGGGAAGTCGGACACGTAAATCTCGTCGCGCCCCGACTGGTCCGAGACGTAGGCCATCCACTGGCCGTCCGGCGAGACGGTCGGCGCCAGCTCGTCGTCCGGGCCGCTCAGCAGGGGTTTCATCGACTCCGCGTCCTCGCTGTCGGGCCAGATCCACAGGTCCATCCCCTTGCCGGGAATCTCCTCGCGGAAGATCAACGTGCCGTCCGGTGCCCAGTCGGCCGTGCGCAAGTTGTTCTCGCGGTCGAGCAGCGTGAACTCGGGCAGGCTGAGGTCGACCGGAAGACGGTAGAGGTCGAACGACTTGTTCCGGTTGGTCGTGAAGGTGACGATCGCGCCGTCGGGGCTCCACAACGGATAGAAACCGCTTTCGCTGACCCGGGTCGGCGTTTCGGTTTCGAGGTCGATGATCCACACGGCGCCGTTGGCCACCGAGACGACCAGGTGCCGGCCATCGCGCGAGAGCCTCGGGTCGTTGCAGGTCGCGAACGGCAGCGGCGACGAGACGATCGGGCTGGTGCTGCCCTCGCGATCGACCAGCACGAGTTGCTGTGTTTCGCCCGGCCGCTGCGGCAGGTAGACCGCGGTTCCGTTGTCGGCGACCGCGAGCTGCATCAGGGTGTCGTCGATCCACACGCGCTCCAGCGCCGGCACCGGCGTGCCCTTGACCTCCAGCCGCCGCTCGTCGAAGCCCACCGTCATCACCTGGTTGGCCTGAACGAAGAGCAGGTGGCCCGCGCTGAGGTAACGCGGGTCGGTGCCCTGAAGACCGAGGTCGTTCATCTTTCCGCTCTTCAGATCCAACGCCATCAGACGACCCGGCTCTCCGCGGCCGGGTACCGTGCTGAGCAGCAGCGCCCGGCCCGAGGGCAGCGCCTCGGGCAGGCGCAGGCCCGTCATTTTCTCGAGGTCGGGAGTGGCTATCGACACCGACTCGCCACCTCCTTCGGGGAGCTTCCATATCTCGCCCGACGACGCGAAGTAGATGTGGCCGTCGGTAGACCAGGTCGCGCCGAACGGTGAGGTCAAGTAGGTGCCGACCTGGATCGGCGCGCCGCCGGCGAGGTTGACCTTGAAGAAGCCGCGCGACGTCACAAAGGCCAACCAGCGCCCGTCGGGCGAGAAGAGCGGCAGGCGCGCACCGCTCGTGCCCGGGATCTCCCGCGGCTCGAACTCGCCGATCGCGCGCTGGTACAGCACTGCGTCGCTGCCGTTTCCTCCACGCGTCACGACCAACCGGCCGTCGCGCGAGATGGCGATCGCGCGGCCGTCCCCCATGCGCAGGTTTCCGCTGTTGGGACTGGTGATGGTGAAGCGGCCCACCTGCTCGGGAGCACGGCGATCGGGCATCAGCAGTGCCCCGACACTGACCGCGGCAACCAGGATCGCCGCGGCGGCGACGATCCACGGCAGTCTCGACCGTCGCGCGGGCGATGCGTCCTCCACGCGCTCGGAGGCGACCTGCTTCGACACGCTCTCACCCGCGGCGGCCAGCGAATCCTGCAGCGCAACGCGCGCCTCGCCGATGTCGCGCAATCGCCGCTGCGGGTCACGCTCCAGGCAACGCTCGAGCAAACGACGGATCGACCGGGGCAGATCGTCGGGAAGCCGGCTCCAGTCCAGCTCCGCCCGCAGCACGTCGGCCAGAGTGTGCGAGACCGTCTCGCCGGCGAACAGCCGCTGGCCGGAGAGCATCTCGAACAGCACGACGCCGAAGGACCAGATGTCGCAGCGCTTGTCGGCGGGCTGCCCCGCCGCCTGCTCGGGGCTCATGTAGGCCGCGGTGCCCATGATCATGCCCGCCGCGGTCTGTGCCGAGGTCATCGTGGGCGAGAACGCGGGATCGTTCGACCTCGACGACATCACCGGATCGAAGGCCTTGGCCAAGCCGAAGTCGAGCACCTTGACCTTGCCGTCGGGCGTCAGACGAATGTTGGCCGGCTTCAAGTCGCGATGGATCACCCCACTATCGTGAGCAGTCTCCAAAGCCTCGGCAATCTGCAAAGCAACGCGCAAGGACTGCTCCACGCCGAGCGCACCAACCTTCAATCGCTCGGCGAGATCCTCGCCCGCGACCAACTCCATCGCGAGGAATCGAACCCCATCGGCTTCGTGAAGACCGTAAATCGCCGCAATATTCGGATGGTTGAGCGTAGCCAGAAGCTTAGCCTCTCGCTCAAATCGAGCAAACCGCTCATCTTGGGAAGGGGCCTGTGGGGACTGTCCCCTTAGGGACTGTCCCCACTCCGGCAAAAACTTGACAGCGACCTCCCGATCAAGAGTGGTATCGACAGCCCGCCAAACAACACCCATCCCGCCCTCGCCGATCTTGTCGACGAAGCGGTAGTGCAGCAAAGTCTTTCCGGCTTCAATCACTGGAACCCCTCCGATCGGATCCGCGTACTAAGACCGCCGACCAACCCAGCACGACGTGGGCCACCTCACGCCGGGCATCCAGCTCCGGGCTGTAAATCATGAGAAAACGCTGCCCGTCCGGCGACGCGTCGAAGTTGGCAAAACCGGGCTCGCCGAGAAGCCCTTCGTAGCTTCCCTGGAACAGAACGCGGGGTGTTCCCGCGCGAAAAGTCGGGTCCAGGTCGATGCTGGCGGCCATCATCTTCTCGCCGCTGCGGAAAAAGAGCTCGCTTCCGTCGGCACTCCAGACCGGCTGGCTGCCGCCGTCGGACGAGATCTGCCACGTGCGCTCCTTGTCGGGATAGGTCGTCACGTAGACCTCGAAGCGCTTGCTACGGTCGGAGACGAAGACGGCGTACTTCTGGTCCGGCGAGAACCGCACGCCCGTGTCGTTGTCCGGCCCCTCGAGGAACGGCTCGGGTGAGACATCCCCGGAGGTCGACACGATCCAGCTGTCGATGCCCTCGGTGTTCGAGCGCCTGTCGTAGGCCAACGTTCCGTCCGCGCCGATGTCGGTCACAACCTGGAGGAAATCGGGCTCGTCGGTCAGAAGGATCTCTTCGCGGCCGCCGTCAACGGTTTTCCAAAAGATGTTGTTCCCTTGCTCCATGCTGTTGAAGGAGAAGATGCGACTTCCGTCCTGCGACCAGACCGACACGTTTGATTCGGAGGTCAACCGCTGGAGATCCATCGAGGAAAGCTCGGCCGCCCACACGCCGCCCCGGTTCTTACCGATGGCCACGACGATGAACCGCTTCCCATCGGGCGAAAAGCGCGGGTGGCGGTGGAGGGTGTTCGTCCCGACCAGCTCGGTGCGCTGGCCTTCGCGGTCGGCCAGCACCAGGCGCACGTCGTCTCCCATCGGCTCTCCGGGCACGTAGGCCAGGCGTCCCGAGTTCGAGATCGCGAATTGCGCGGCCCCCGTGTTGACCTGCACCGCCACGCCCTCGATCACCGGGAAGGCCGGTCCGAGCACCTCGAGCCGCCCCGCGTCGAACGGAACCGCGACCATCGTGCTCGCCTGCACGTAGACGAGGTGCCCCGTGGGGGACACGCGCACGTCGGCGCTTGCTTCTAGCACATGCCTGCGCTTGCCATTCGAAAGAGAAACCGCGTGGACCGATCCGGTGTCGAGGTTGAAGTTGTCCGAGTGCGCGGTGAAGATCACCGTGTCGCCGTCGGGCAGGAATTGCGGGAAGCGATGTCCCCACTCGCCCTTCTCCAAATCGAACTCGGTCAGCACCTCGGGCTCGCCACCCGTGTCCGGTACGCGAAAGAGAGGATGGATCTGTCCGGGGGTGAAGACGATCGTGCCATCCGGTCCCCACGCCGCCCCGCGGAAGTCGGCGGCCGGGCAGATCGTCTGGGGCAACGCACCACCCGAGACCGCGACCTTCTTCAGCTTCCACTCGGCGTGGAAGCCGACCCACTCGCCGTCGGGCGAGAAGAATGGTCCTTCTGCACCCTCGGTGCCCGGCAACGGTGTGGCTTCATTCCGGTCCAGTCGTCGCACGAACAGACGCCGCACACCGTCGGTGGTATCGACGCCGGCGTAAACCAGCATCTCACCGTCGGGCGAAAAGGCGAGCGGCGGCAAGAAGCCACCGCCGGCAAGGGGCGCCTGCTCGGGAAGCGTCACGGAGAGGTGCAGCGGGCGCTCGATCGCCGTCGCCGGGGCCTCCGTGCGCCACAGGGCGAAACCGGCCAGCAGTCCGACGAGCACTCCGGCCACGGCACCCACGACCCACAACGGCGCACCGCGACGTCGCGACGGCTCGCGCACCGCTTCGACCGTCACCGGTCGCGTCGCTTCGGTTCTTGCTTCCAGCGCCTCGCCTATCTCGATCTGCGCGTCGCCAATGTCGCGCAAACGCTTCGCCGGATCCTTCTGCAAGCAACGGCCGAGCAGCCGCCGGATTTCCCGCGGCAGATCGCGCGGTAGCGCATCCCAATTCGGTTCGATCTGCAAAACCTGAGAGATCGTGTCGGTGACCGTCTCGCCTTCGTAGACCTTCCGCGCGGTCAGCAGCTCGAAGAGCAGGCAGCCGAAGGCCCACACGTCGCAGCGCTTGTCCACCGTCTTGCCGCGCGCCTGCTCGGGGCTCATGTAGGAGGCGGTGCCGAGGATCACGCCGGCGATCGTCCCCGCCGAGGTCATCGTCGGCGAAAACGACGGATCGCTCGAGGCCGCGCCGGCCGGCTCGAAGGCCTTGGCCAGACCGAAGTCGAGCACCTTGATCTTGTTTTCGGGCGTGATCACGACGTTGGCGGGCTTGAGGTCGCGGTGGACGACGCCCTGCGCGTGGGCCGCTTCGAGGGCGACGGCGATTTCGAGGGCGACCTTCAACGACTCGTCCAGCGGAAGGGCACCGCGGTTCAGCCGGCGGGAGAGGTCTTCGCCTGCTACCAGCTCCATCGCCAGAAAGCGGACGCCACGATCTTCGTGCAGCCCGTGAACCGTTGCGATGTTGGGGTGGTTGAGCGTGGCCAACAACTTGGCTTCACGCTCAAACCGAACTAGCCGATCGTCAATGGCGGGGGACTGCTCCGGGGACAGTCCACCAGGGGACAGTCCCCGGAGCTGTCCCCATTCCGGAAGAACTTTGACAGCAACCTCACGATCTAGCGAGGTGTCGAGAGCTTTCCAAACAACCCCCATCCCACCCTCGCCGATCTTCTCGACGAGGCGGTAGTGCAGCAGATTCTGTCCGGCTTCGATGGCCACTAGCGGTCCCCGATCTCGAAGAGCCACAGCGAGGAGCCGCCGTTGCTTCGGCAGTAGGCAAGGTTCCGTCCGTCGGGCGACAGCGCGGGTTCTTCCATGAACAGCCCCGATTCAGGAAAATTCGTGATCTGCTGGACCTCGCCGCCGGTCGCGGGCAGGCGGTAGATGTTGCGATGGCTGGGCTGAAAGTAGACCCAGCGCCCGTCCGGCGAGTAAAAGGCGTGCCGCACCCGCTCGTCACCCGACGTCAGCGGTTCCATCTCTCCTCCCGACGCGGGCATGCTCCAGACCTGAACGGCGCCTCCCCGGTTCGTGACGACGGCGATCGATCGACCGTCCGGCGACCATTCTCCGGACAGCGAGTCCCAGGAATAGGAGGTGAGCTGCCGCGACTCTCTCGTGGCGAGATCCAGCGTGAAGAGCTGGCGGTTCTCGTCGACCGGCGCCGCATAGAGCAGCTTCGTTCCGTCGGGAGAGAACGAATCACCGAGCAGGTTGCGCGTCGGGGGCACGAGCTCCTCCGCCTGGCTACCGTCGACCGCCGCGAGCCACAACGACTGCATCCCGCCCTCGACCGAACGCGTGATCGCGACGTTCTTGCCGTCGGGCGCCCAGAAGACCAGGTTCGCTCCCTGGTCCTCGCCGGGTAATCGGAGCGGTGTCTGTATCTCGGTGTCCCGGTCGTAAATCCAGATCTCCATCGGTCCGAGGCGATCGCTCGCGAAGGCGATGCGGCGCCCGTCGGGGGAGAACGACGGGTAGCGATCGATGACCCGGCCCGTGCTGAGGATCTGCTCCGGTCCCGCGGGAGCGTCGCCTCCGGGCGTCAGCGGGAGCAGCGTCAGGTTGAGCGAACCCTCGAGCTCGGCCGCCGCCAGCTGCCGTCCGTCCCGCGAGACCGCCAGGTCGCGCAGGAATCCCGTCATCAGTCCGAACGCCTGTGGCTCGCCCCGCGTCTCCCCGCTCTCCTGGTCGATCTCGACGGAGAGCAACCGGGTCCCGCCGGATTGATCGCGGGCGAGGTAGTAGATCCGCTCTCCCGTGGCGTCCCACACGTGGCTCGACGCGGCGATCAGTTTCCGCGGAGAACCGCCTTCCGCGGGCATCAGGAAGACATCCCCTTGAAGGTCCTCGAAGCTGATCCACTTGCCGTTCGGGGAGTACTTCAGGCGCAAGATCTCCCAGCTCGACGACGACACGTCGAGCACGGTCTTCGGCGGGCCGCCGTCCACGCCGACCTCGAGGATCGAGCGGTGGTTCTCGGTGCCGCTGACGTAGACGATCCGGCGGGCGTCGGGATGCCAGGCCGGGAAGTTCGCGTCGCTGGCCAGGCGACGTGCCTGACCTCCGAGTGCCGGCACCATCCACAGGTCGCCGCCGAGGGTCCGAAACTCGATCCCCCACGTCGCTCCGATCTTGACCATCCCCGTTTTCGAAGAGCGGGTGGAGACGAAGGCGATTGCGTTGCCGTCCGGAGAGAAGGCGGGCTGGAAGTCCTGCCCCGGATCGTTGGTGACGTTGACGTCCTGTCCGCCGTCGACCCGGCGAACGTAGATCTCGAAGTCCCCGTCCCGGTCGGCGGCGAATGCGAGCAGGCTGCCGTCGGGCGACCAGCTCGGCCACTCGGACAGGCCCGTGTCGTGGGTCAGCCGGGTGACTTGAACAACCTCCCGTTGTTCCCCGGACGTTTCGCTCGTCGGGGTCGGAAGCAAGAGCCGGGCGGCCAACGCGCCGACCAGCGCGAAGACGACCGCCACGGCGGCCAGGGACCACGGGCTGCGCGTCCGAGTTGCGGGCGGCGCTCCGGTCGCGACCTCCACGGCATCGGCCGGCTGTTCGAGAATCTCCTCGATCTCGATGCGCGCGTCCCCGATGTCGCGAAGGCGGCGTCGCGGGTCCTTATTAATACAGCGCCGCAACAACTCCACGACCCGCGCCGGGGCCTTCTCGCGCAACGCCTCCCAGTCGGGATCGCGCTCCAGGATCTTCGCGATCGTGTCGGAGACGGTCTCACCCTCGAACGGTCGCCGTGCGGTCAGCAACTCGTATAGCAGGCAGCCGAACGACCAGACGTCGGTCCGCTTGTCGACCGGCTTGCCTCTCGCCTGCTCCGGCGACATGTAAGCCGCCGTGCCGAGGATCACCCCGGCGGCGGTACCGGCCGAGGTGATCGTCGGGGATACCGAGCGGCTTCCGCTCTCTTGCGCGGGCGCCAGCTCCTTGGCCAACCCGAAGTCGAGCACCTTGACCATGCCCTCGGGCGTGACGAGGACGTTGGCCGGCTTGAGGTCCCGGTGCATCACGCCGCTTTCGTGCGCCGCCTCGAGCGCCTCGGCGATCTGGCGTCCGA
>Ga0255055_10001976_pt1 | contig 14585 bp, 11 predicted proteins | sample JV7_2_27_MG_FD_188633 | JGI IMG/M metagenome (GOLD analysis project Ga0255055, IMG submission 188633) | Seawater microbial communities from Jervis Inlet, British Columbia, Canada - JV7_2_27 | ecosystem: Environmental > Aquatic > Marine > Inlet | place: Canada: British Columbia | collected...
TCTTCGGCAAGGGCTATGCCTGCAACGAAGAACAACGCTAACACGGCAATTATGATTTTCTTCATGGATTAACCTCCTTGAAATTACGTCTACACTGTAAGTTTGGTATGAAACAATGCCCCTCTTTTAACGGGAACACGCCTGAGGGATATTGCCTTTGCACAAGGAATACTTTTTTAACACCTCCTTTCTCATTGGTATACTCCATACTCATATGCAGCTTCAAAGAATGCAACAACGTTTTCAGGTGGAACATCCGCCTGTATATTGTGAATCGATGCAAAAACGAATCCCCCATTCTCCTTGAAATCATCAACACGTCGCTTGACCTCTCTTCGCACGTCATCGGTTGTACCCTGTGACATGATTGCCACCGGGTCTGCACCTCCACCCCAGAAGCTCAAATCCTTTCCAAACTCCCGTTTGAGATCGGCGCTGTCCATGTGAGCAGCCTGAACCTGCACCGGATTCAGCACTTCCACACCGATCTCTATCAGATCGGGGATGAACTCAACAATGGAACCGCATGAGTGAAAGTATACCTTTGCATTGGTGTGCTTCTTTATACGCGCAATGAGCTTGCCTTCCCTCGGTTTGAAGATTGACCGGTACAGAGCAGGTGAAAATAGCGGACCATACTGGCCTCCCAGATCATCACCCACCTGCACGACCTGCACAAGGTCGCCTATCTCAGTGAGGTAGCACTCCCAGAAGGAGAGCATCCATTCAATTATTTTGTCAGTGAGCATTTCGAGCAGCTTGATATTGTCGACCATATCACTGAAGGTCTCCTGAATACCCCGGAGCCAATAGGTGTGCTCATACACCCCACCTGTTGGAGCATAGGCAACGATCGCCTTATCGGTTCCGCTGTGCAGTTTCTGCACCCTCTCCCTCAGGCCTTTAAAGCGGGAGGGATGCGTGGGATCGGGAAAGGTGTGGTTTTTGATTTCATCGATGGTTTTATCTGAAAAGATGTGTCGTTCAAAATCGTAGTAAAGCCCGGTTCCCTTTGGCTTTCTGTACCTGGTTCCCCATTCGTCCATATAGGTCAAATTCTCACCCTCATCCCGGTACTCAAGGGTAAAGGGTTGGGCAGGCTGTGCATACACGGGCAGTATATCAGATCTGAACATTTCAAGAAGTCGTTCATCGGGAAAGACGATCTGCTGGAAGGGATCCTGAATGATGTCTTCTCCACCTTTAAGCCCAAGATGTTTTTTCAATGCGCGATGGCCATAAAGATGTATACTGTCGTGCAATCCCCCGAAGGATATGGGAACTCTATCGGGTTCTTTATGCTGGAGAGCAGCGACAATTCTCTCTCGAGAGCTCTCGCCCATGAATCCGCCTCCTCAATCAATACTCAAAGCTTTCCATACTGCCGCCGCTTCACAAGCAACAGGGCAATCAGGTTGTAAAACAACCTCATTATATCTATACCATCGATTTTGTCAAGAAATGAGGGCTTCATCTTAATACCTGCACCGGGCACAAACCATAATCCCTGCTTGCTATCGAAAACCAGGTGGCTTATTATTTTCCTTACAGTTCCTGCATTCAACCGCATGCAGCTGAGCTGATGAAACGGGGAACAAAACATGGTTCTGGGGATCGACATAGGGGCAACAAAAACGTGGATCGCACGATTGGAATCGGGGAGGCTTCACACAAGCGAGAAGATCATGACAAAGAGCGGGCAGACGCCCTTTCTCGACGACCTGTACGCGCTGATCGAAGACTTTTGCGGCAAAGATCTATCAAGCATTGAGGCAATCGGTGTCGGCGCACCAGGCCCGATTGACCTGGACAGGGGTGTTTTCAGAAAGCTTCCGAACCTCCCTGACTGGGACGGATTCGATCTGCGCGGCATACTGGAAAAACACTATACTGCACACGTTCAGGTACAGAACGATGCCAATGCCGCTGCGCTCGGTGAAGCGGTCCACGGCGCCGGCAGGGGATATTCATGCATATACTACATAACCATTAGCACGGGTATCGGTGGTGGGTTCATCATGGACAAACGCATAGTCAACGGAAACAAACACCTTGCAGGAGAAATATGGGCCCTCCCCCTGGACAACTTCGGCAAACAGGACATACTGATCAACAGCTCTTCGGGTCCTGGCATTGTACGTACAGCAATGATGCTCATGGATCGAGGCCGCGAATCAACACTATCAGCCCTTGAAAGATTCGACACTGCGGATGTGTACAGCCATGCCCAACAGGGCGATGAGCTTGCAGCCGACGTGATTGAGCAGGCAGCCAGGAACATGGCCTATGCAATCAACACAGTGCTGCTCGCCGTTGACCCTGACGTGATACTCATAGGGGGCGGGCTTGCATGCGATGATGACTGCATGATAAATCCCATTCGTGAAATACTTCCCCGCATCGCCTATTTTGAGGAACATCGCAGAGCAAACATACAAAAGGCACATCTTTGGGATGAGGCTGTTCTGTATGGAGCAGTTTCACTTTTCAACCAGTGATGGAGGCTTCATTCGGAGAGAGGAGCGGTCTTGGACAGAGAGAACATGATGAAAAAGGCCAGGGAATTGACATCCCGGGCACGATCCAGTGTGAAAGATGGCAAACACGAAGAGGCCATGGAAATATATGCACAACTTGTGGATCTTTTCGATAGGCTCGAAGACCCTGCCGCCAAGGCCAGAACACACAGCAACTGCGGCCTGCTGCTTGCAAGGCAGGAAGCATATGAAGACGCACTGACCCATTTCAGGGAGGCCTTGAACATATTCAATGAGCTTGAAAAACCTCTGCATACGGCAGAGCAGTGGGGGAATATCGGCTCAGTATACCGCGATATGGAAAAATGTGACCTTGCCCTGGACAGCTATAACCATGCCCTGCCCCTCTTTCAAAAGATGAAAAAGGAGGAGGGGGTTGCCGACCAGTACACGAACATTGCCTATATACACGTCATAGAGAAGAGGCTCTACGAAGCACTCGACTGGTATCGGAAAGCGCTTCCCCTTTACGAAAAGTCTGGTGCAGATAAAAAGGTTCGCATCACCCGTCTGAACATCGAAAAACTCCAGGGGGATGACCAGACAGATGAAGGGTCTTGATCTTGCCGAGGATTTCTACAGAGAGCACGGTGCTCCGATGCTCTCACAGCTCTTCTCAACATACACTGACCGTATCGCCGCAGGCTTTGTGGGGCCCGGATCAGAGTGCTTCGGCTTCGATGATGAGATATCCCGCGATCATGACTGGGGCCCCGGGTTTTGCATGTGGCTCACCACTGAAGATTACGAGGAAATTGGCAGTGCTCTGCAGGACGAATATGAAAAACTTCCCGACACCTTCATGGGATTCGGCCCCAGGATAGTGAGCCCCGGAGAAGAGGGGAGAGAAGGAGTGAGCACCGTCACCTCTTTCTACAAGGCCTACACAGGGCTCGACCATCCCCCCAAGAGCATCGGGGAGTGGCTTCGTATACCTGAGCAATCCCTTGCCGTCTGTACCAATGGCAAAATCTTTCATGATCCTCTCGGGCAATTCACCCGATGGAGGAACCATTTAAAGGGATTCTACCCTGAAGACATACGATTGAAGAAAATTACATCCAGGTGCGTCACAATCGCCCAGTCGGGCCAGTACAACTTCGAGCGCTCCATTAACCGCAACGAGCTGTTCTCTGCTCGATACTCGGAATTAAAATTCTGCTCTGACGTCATATCTCTTCTGTTTCTCTTGAACCGATGCTATACACCCTTTTACAAATGGATGCACCGCGCCGTAAGAGAGCTTCCCCTGCTGGGGCAGCAGGTGCATGGCCTGATTCTGAAGCTTCTCTCAGAGGAAGAAATGGGGAGAAAAAGGGAGACCATTGAGGGCATATGCACCCTGCTCATCAACGAACTGCAGCGTGAAAAACTCACTGACTCTCAGAGCGACTTCCTGCTCGACCATGCGCACAGTGTACATGACCGCATTCAGGACAAGGCTCTGGGAGCGAGGTTTTCCGTAATCAACTAACAGGAAAGGTCATGAAAAACATACTGATAATCGGCGGCAGCTACTTTGTGGGAAGGGTATTTGTTGAGGAGCTCCTCAAAAAGAAGGATTACAGCATCTATGTACTGAACAGGGGCAACATCCCGTTCAACCGGAAAGAGGTAACGGAAATTGTCTGCGATCGGCATGACGCAGGTGAGATGAAGCGTCTGTTGCCCGAGGTTGACTGGTGTGCAGTGGTTGATTTCTGCGCTTATGCACCCGAAGACATCTCTTCAACACTGAGCGTGCTCCCTCCAAACAGGACAGGCCAGTATATCTATGTAAGCACCTGTTCTGTCTATTCACAGACAAGTGACCTCCCCATCAAAGAGCATGCCGAAAAGCTTGACGGGCCGCAGCCCGAGCTGGGACCCTTTGCTGATTATGGCTTCAACAAGTGGCGTGCGGAGCTGCAGCTTGAAAAACACGCTGAAGAACAGGGAATGCCCTTCACCTCAATCAGACCCTCATTCATATACGGAAAGTACAACTATGCACCTCGCGAAAGCTATTTCTTCGACCTCATTGTAAAGGGTGAACCCATTATCATCCCAAGGGACAATCTGTCGCTGTTCAGCTTTGTATCCGTCTGGGATGTCGCATGGATTCTGCTGGGCTGCATTGAGAACAGAACCGTCTTCAATCGAGCGTTCAATGCCTCTGCCTGGGAGCTCATCTCATACCGCCGGCTCATGGAAGTGTTTGAAATGATAACTGACCAGAAATTATTGATACAGGAAAAAACAACCGAAGAGATCGAGGAATTGCAGACTCCCCTTCCCTTTCCGCTCCATGAACACCTGGTCTATTCGGGAAGCCTCATTCAGAGTATTCTTGACTTTACATATACACCCCTTTTGGAGGGAATGCGCGAGACCTATCGATACTACCGCATAGGGCACGGGCTTTCTTAAGGGGAGATTGGAAAGAGCATGGCTGACAGGGAAAAACTCATACGTCAGATCGTTGAGTCTGAGCTCAGGATGTTTTTAACAGTTCCCGCTGACGGTGTATACAGCTGCAGGCAGCAGCCTGACAACTTTCGTCTGCACCGCAGGGTACAGTTCGCCATTTGGTCGGATGATACGCTTTCAAGTTATCTGAACGATCTTGAGCAGGCTGAAAAGGAGAAAAGGAATTTATTGACCATGAAGTATGCCCGCATGGACGATCTCTTACCCCGCGAAAACTTCAACCCCTTGATCGACACCATTGCCGACATACAGTACCAGTGGCAGCAAGAGATGTTCAGCACGTACCCCCATTTGATGGCAGGTGCCCGTCCACTCTCTGAAGTCGATGACTCGGAACTGAAAACGTCATTCGAGACCTACCTCAAAGGAGAACTGGAGACCTACTCGAACAACACGCTCTCACTGCTTCACAGAGACCTCAGGAACCTTGCCCGGAAGGGCATGAACGGTTCTAAAATAGTGTATGACTGTCTTATCAGAGAAATGGGATACAATTCTCTCGAAGAGGTCGAAGAGGCACAGAAGAGAAATAGATCGGGAAACAGTGAATAACTGGGCAAATGTCGAGTTTCATACACCGGTATATACATGTAACATGCTCATGTATGTAACACGGTAATTTTGAGAACTTCGGTGGAAAAGCATGGCTGGATTCACATTTTAATTAATATAATTGCTTTTCCCGCATGAATATGAAAACTCGAAGTTCGACATGACAGGTTGGAAGGTGGCTGCGCCTCATAAAAAACGTCAGCCACAACGCACCATGGGTACTATTCGTCCAGAACCTCCCGAATCATACGGAGCAGTCCTTTGACGTTGAAGGGCTTGTCAATAAATCGGCTTGCTCTGTTTTTCAAGGATTTGCGCATTGCCCCTTCATCGGAGTAGCCGCTTGCAATGATGACCCGAGCTTCAGGATTGATTCTCCTTATCTCCTCAAAACAGTGAGTACCGCTCATCCTGGGCATGATGAGATCGAGAATAACAAGATCAATCTGCTCATATTCCCTGTTGTACAACTTAAGCGCCGATTCCCCATCAGGGGCCATGAGCACCGTGTACCCGAATCCAGTGAGGGCCTTTTCGCACAGGTCTCGTATCAATTTCTCATCGTCTATGAGGAGTACAGTCTCCGTCCCTCCTTTGGGCAGAGCCTCCTCTACCTCCTCCTCCGATATTGCCTCCTGTTGAATAACCGGCAGATATATCCTGAACTCCGTTCCCTTCCTGCGGGCACTTTCACAGCTGATATAGCCCGCATGATTCTTCACTATACCATATACCATCGCAAGACCGAGACCGGTGCCGGTTCCTGTTCCCTTGGTGGTATAGAAGGGTTCGAATATGTGGGATAAAATTTCTTTGTCCATGCCGCGCCCGGTGTCTCGAACTGATATATACACATGCGCACCAGGCTTTGCACCCACATGGATTTTACAGAACTCCCCGTCCAGTTCGGTATTCCCCGATTTAACCGTCAGCTTGCCGCCATCGGGCATTGCATCCTTGGCATTTACGGCCAGGTTCATCAATGCCTGGCCGATTTGAGCAGGGTCAGCATTGACTGACATGAGATTTCTTTCAAGCTGGAGCTCGATCTCAACCATCTTTGGAATGGTTCTCTTCAGAATCTCTAATACCTGTGCCACTTCATTGTTTATATTAACAGGCCTCAGTTTGCTCTCCACCTTGCGGCTGAAGGTCAGCAACTGCTGGGTGAGCTCCGAAGCTCTCAGCGCTGCCTTCCGAATTCCCTGAAGCTCACGATAACCAAGCCCTTCCCTCTCTTTATTCAGGAGCAGAAGATCGGAATATCCAAGTACAGCCTGAAGCAGGTTGTTGAAATCATGGGCTATTCCCCCGGCAAGGGTTCCAATAGCCTCCATTTTCTGGGCCTGCTGCAACTGTGCCCCAAGCCGCTTCTCTGTAGTTATATCACGTATGAAGCAGAGAAGCGCCGGTTTTCCCTCCCAGAGTATTCTTACCGCATTGACTTCACCCCATATCACCTCGCCGCTCTTCGTAACTATTCTGATCGATATAGTGCTTGGCGGTTCCTCTTCAAGGAGCCACCGCTTATACACATCCTTCACCCTGTCGCGGTCATCGGGATGAACGAAATTGAGAAAGGGAAGGCTCTGCAGTTCGTCAGCAGAGTATCCGATGAGCGCTTCGGCCTTCGGGTTATGAAACCTGATTTGGGAGTCCTGCACGATCACGATTGCATCAGTCGCATTTTCCACGAGGATACGGTACTTCTCCTCGGACTTGCCCATCTCCTCAATGGCTCTTTTCTCATCCGATATATCGGCAATGACACCTTCAAGAAATCCCTTTTCAGGATAGAGCCGGGCAGAGAACCGGACCCAGATAACAGATCCATCCTCTCTTGAAAACCGGGCCTCATAGTTCCCGATCTCTCCTTTCTGCTGAATCTCGCTGAGCATCGCCTCCCTTGCATCTGGGTCTAAGTAATGTTCAGATGCAACAAACTTCTTAATGCACTCTTCGCGATTCCGGTATCCATATATGTGGGCGTGCCGATCGTTGCACTCCAGCAGCTTTCCATCGCTCACACGCGACCTGAACATACCCACCTGGGCATTGTTAAACAATCCCCTGTACTTCTCATCACTCTCACGGAGGGCATTTTCAGCATTTTTCTGTTCGGTTATATCTCTATATATTCCGTACACCGCCACCTGTCTGCCATTCACCCAGATGGGATTGCCTGTGATATTTACATCAACGAGAGAGCCATCCTTTCTCTGACGCACCGTTTCCACGAAAGCATGCTCACCCCCCTTTATTTTTTCTGTAATGGAAATTGCCTCATTCTGCAATGCAGGTGGTGCGAGAATGTCATCAACCGATTTACCCTTGATTTCGGGAGCAGTATATCCGAAGGTTCGCGTAAACTCTTTATTGACCTCCAGCACTCTGCTGTCGTTGTCTAAAAGCACGATCGCCTCTGGAGCGTGCTCAAACAGCTCCTCAAGGTAGGCCTTCTCCCGAACAAGCTCCTCCTGTGCAACCTTCCGATCATGTATATCAATGACAGCGACCTGAATGGCGGGTCTACCCTGAAACTCGATTCGGTTGGAAAAGATTTCAACCCAACGTACAGTGCCGTCCTTCTTGATGAACCGGCACTCATAATTCGGCGGCACAGGCCTGTTATTGATACGGTCCCTGAAACGACCCCATACCATATCACGGTCGTCAGGATGCACCATCACGGTCAACTCTTCCGGAGAAAAACCCTTCAGTTCACCCACACTAAATCCCGATATACGGGCCATGGCATCATTAGTATACACGATTCTGAAATCCTGCAGGAGCACAATGCCCTGCAGAGACTGCTCAATGAGAAGTCGATACCTGTTTTCACTCTCCATGAGCATGAACTGCGCATTTCTGTTTTCGCTCACATTTCGAAGTATGGCCGTTACACCGTCTGCACCGGAAGGAATAACCCGCACCTCATGAATGCTTTGACCGTAAAGCCCGACTGAACTGTGTTCAAAAAACTTGATCTCACCACTCTGCAGTGTTTCCACAGCAGAATCATGAAGCACGCGCGCGAGCTCGGATTCGAGGATCTTCTCGACCGGCTCCCCGACATACTGCGAGGATGCCTGCGACAATTTTTCGTCCTTTCCCAGGGAGTGCAGCTCCTCAACCACACCTTTTCCGTTCAGGCGAATGATCAACTCCTGTGACCTGTCGCATAGAAACACATTCGCGGTTTCCCTTCCCATCAGCTCATCGCCGTTGGGATCTTTCAACTCACTGTTCAATTCATCGGTAAACAGCTTTCTCTGCACTTCTCTGCCTTCAGCCATGCAAACCTCAGTGCATATATATCTGACATCGATGCGTGTATCACGCCTATTGTCGGGTATTATAATTGTAGAACATATTCACCGGCGCTTCCAATGGAAAGGCTGCATATGAAAAATACATCTTCTCAACAACTCCAGATACGATACAATGAACAGTGATTTTAAGGGGGATTTGGAATTGATGAAGAGATTTCTCGGAATGATCTGCCTCATCACGGTCATGACAGCCGGAGGAATAGCTCTGTATGCTGAAAGTCTCACAGTCCATGGCTATCTCAACGCCATCAGGGACAGCTATGAACGACTCGAAGACTATCAGTGCCGGATGCATGAGTTCAGCATAGGCGGAGGCAGACGGGAAGAGAGAATCATCAACTACTACTTCAAGAAGCCGCTGCTGATACGAATTGACATCCTGGACGGCAACAAACCACTCGACAAGGGAAGCGTGGGTGTATACACGGGCGGGAAGAAGGTAACAGGACACCGAGGTGGCTTCATGAGAAGGATTGTTTTATCGGTGAGGAAGGACAGCTCCCTTGCAATGTCAGTCAGGGGAGAAACTATTGAGCGTAGTAATGTGCTCGCCGTTATTGAAAGGATGGAGCGCCTTGTCGAAAATGGCGACGTTACAATAGTGGAGAGAGCTGACCATATAGAATTTACGTTGGTTCCCTTCGAGCCTTCAACAAACGAGGGGATTTCCCGAGACGTTGTGTGGATAGAACGGGACACCATGCTCATCAGCAGAATCGAACGCTATGAGGAAGAAGTACTGGTGCAGCAGGCCATACGGAAGAACTACATCATCAATGCAGGTCTCCCAAGGGAGCTTTTCGATGCCCGCTTCGAAACAGAACAGCTCAGAGATTCCGGTATTCCGCTTCTTGAGAATGATCTGGATGGGAATTCTATTACACCATGAACCCAAGGGAAGAAAAGGTCGATGTCATAGTGGTTGGGGCAGGACCTGCAGGTGCAACTGCAGCCCGCCGCTGTGCCGGATACGGACTGAAAACCATACTCCTGGAGAAAGAGCGACTACCCAGAGTGAAGCCCTGTGCCGGAGGCGTTACCGTTGCCGCTGCCCGGGAGCTTGGATTTGACATTCCCCGGAAAACCATTGAACGGCAGTGTACAGGACTGCGCATACTGTTTCGAGGTGTTGAGAATGAGGTTCGGATTCCAGAACCGATCTCATTGATGGTCAACCGAAGTGATTTTGACCAGCACCTCGCAACCATGGCTGTCCGTGCAGACGCACTACTCTCAGAAGCTGAGGAGTGCACCGCTATTGAACCCGAGAGCGACAGAGTTGTCGTCAGAACAGGTCAGCGTGTGATGAGTGCCCCCGTTGTAATCGGAGCAGACGGGTTTTTCAGCAGAGTTCGAAAACTCTTCCGACCAAAGTTTGATCAGGATGAGATACGATACTGCGTTCTCAGCCACATTCCCATGTCTCCCCAGGAGATCGTCAGCCGTTTCAAGAATCTTATCACCATACATTACGGGTTTATATCCGCGGGATATGCATGGATTTTCCCCAAGGGATCCCATCTCACTGTGGGGGCCGGCGGCGCCCTCTCGCAAAGCAGAGACCTCCCAAACCGGTTCCGAGAGTTCCTTGCACTCAACCATCTCAACCCCAATGCAAACATCAGGGGATGTTTCATTCCAGTTTCCAGATGGCGGCATAACATGTACACCGATCGAATCCTCCTGGTTGGGGATGCAGCCGGACTGGTCGACTCATTCAGTGGTGAGGGGATCAGGTTTGCTATCGCTTCCGGCAAATTGGCTGCGGAAACAGTAATTACTGCACACCGCAAGGGTGATTTCACTATGCAAACCCTGAGTGAATATCAGAAACGTTGCTGGGATGATTTTGGTCGTGATCTCGAAAGATCGAACCATACCACCGACCTCATTTGCAAACACCCGAACCTGGTTTTTGGAACCGTAGTTAGAAATGATGAGGCCTTGAAACAATATATACGCTGTGTTACAGGTGAGATATCCTTTACAGATTTTATAGGATGGATTAGGGGCAGAATGCCTCGCTACCTGATCAGAAGATACCTTCTTCACATCTGAAGGTCATCGATCTATAATTACAAGGATCTTCTGTGACAGGATTTCCAGGTTGAAGGGTTTTTGGATAAATCCGTTGCAGCCCCTCTCCATAATGTCCTTCGCCTCTCCTCCCAGACTGTAGCCGCTCGAGAGGAGAATCCTGGCGGAACCGTCTATTTTTCTGATCTGATCGAAGGTTTCTCCACCATTCATGTCGGGCATAATCATATCGAGTATGACAAGAGAAATGCGCTCCTGTTCCCTCCTGAACACCTCAACCGCCTCTGCACCGCTCCTGCCGACAAGCACATCGTAACCAATCTCTCTGAGAAGCTCAGTTCCCACATCGAGGATTACCTGCTCATCATCCACGAGAAGCACCACTCCCTTTCCCTGAACCACTCCCTGGGCCGCCTGCTTCTCATCAACCACATCTTTCTCGGATAAGGGGAGAAATATGGTAAAGGTGCTTCCTCTGTCTTTCTTGCTGGCAACAGTGATAAAGCCCATATGATTTTTCATGATACCATAGGCCGCCGCAAGACCAAGACCGATGCCTCTGCCGCGTTCCTTGGTAGTAAAAAAGGGATCGAATACACGCTCGCGAACAGATTCATCCATTCCCGTTCCTGTATCTCGAACTGATACCTTTACATATTTTCCAGGTGCAACTCCGTGGGGATGAACGAAGTTCTTTGAAAGTTTGCAGTTCTCCGTCTCAATGGTGATCGTTCCACCTCCGTGCATAGCCTGCCAGGCATTGACAAACAGATTGAGAAGCACCTGTTCAATCTGCCCCCGGTCCGCTTCAACTGTCCAGATCTCTTCCTGATACTCTGTCTGAATGACTATTTCCTTGCGCGTCCTGCCAAACATCTCTACACTCTTCTGCACAACATCATTTAGGTTTGACGGTTTCATCTCATAGGTGCCGCCCCGCGCAAGACCGAGCAGTTGCTTGGTCAGATCCGCAGCGCTCTTTACATACTCCTCGATTCCTCTGAGTTGTTGATGCATAAAATCTGTGGCATTAATCTTTTCAAGCATCAGAGATGTTCTGCCCTGAATACCCATGAGAAGGTTGTTGAAATCATGGGCAATACCCCCGGCAAGTGTTCCGAGGGATTCCATACGCTGTGCAGCCTGCACTTGGGCTTCCAGACGTCGAAGTTCTGTCACATCCCGCAAAAAGTTCAACGTCGCGGGCCTTCCCTCCCAGGTAATGAAAACAGTGTTGAGCTGCATCCACATCTCTCTACCATGCTTTGCGACTACTCTGAATGAGTAGGTACTGGGCGGTTCATCGCCATTCAACCTGCTTCTGTATCGCTGAAGCACCAGCTCTCTGTCTTCCGGGTGGATGAGTGCAACAAATGGGGTGTGAAGGAGCTCTTTCTCCGTATAGCCAATGAGCTCTGTGGTTTTAGGATTTGGAAACTTAATTACCTCGTCCTGTGCAACGAAAATTGCATCACTGGCATTTTCTACTAGGAGACGGTATTTCTCCTCCGACTCTCGAAGGGCTTCCTCCATTTCTTTGCGGTCCGATATATCGTGGGCAATAACCATTGTCCGTATCGAGCCATTGAGATCGGGCATCATCTTGACGTTCAACAGAACCCATTTCTCTTCCCCATCCTTTGACCGCACCTTGAACTCAACCGTGTCAGATACGTCCTCACCACCCAGCATTCTCCTGTTCCGCTCAATGAAGCTTTGGCGGCTCTCATCCGTCAGCAACTCAAGAGGGTTCAGGTCCATAAGCTCCTCTCTCGTATAGCCGCTGTATTCACACAACACGTCATTGGCACTCAGGAATTTCAGATTCTTTAAATCGATCTCATATATCATGGCTGGGGCATAGGTGACAAGATGACGGTACTTGCGCTCGCTCTCCCTGAGCGCCACCTCGGCACGCTTTCTGTCCGTGATGTCGAGAAAGAGTGCGGCCATGTTCAGGGGTGATGTCTGAAAGGCAAACACCTCATAGGCACCATGAATGGATTCATCCCTATACTCGATCTGCTCGTTCTGCCACATCTTTCCATTCCTGCATACCTTTCGATACTGTTCAGGAACCTCGGTTTCTGTCAGCGGCGGGAATGCATCTTCAATGGTCTTGCCCACAAACTGTCTATTGTCCACACCGAGGATTCTGTCTGCAGCAGGATTGGCACCTGAGAATACGAGCCTGTCCCCTTCCTCAAGTCGATATAGATGAATACCCATGGGTGAAGACTCAACGATGTTTCTGAACTTCTCTTCCGATTCACCGAGCGCCTTCTGTGTTTTCTTCAACTCGGTGACATCACTGAATGTCGTGTACACCTGATATGGTTTGGATTCACCGGGACTGAACTGCGGAATCGCATTGACCAGTATCCAGCGGTAGTCATCATCACGGGGGTTGAATACCCCCATTATGACATTATGCACAGCCTTTCCAGTCCTGAGAGCAACCATGGACGGATGTTCCTCCCCTGGAAAGGGGCTGCCATCCGAATACACCGCATGCCAGCAGGGGTCCACTGAGGTCCTTCCGAGCAGCTGGTCATGGCTGAGACCAAGCAAACGTTCTGCTGTAGGGTTTGCAGATGTGATTTCTCCTGATAAGCTTTGAAACACAACACCCTGCGCCATAGTCTCGAAGAGGAGTCTGTAGTTCTCCTTGCTTTCAATTAATGCCTGTACAGTCTGTGTACGAATGCCTGCCTCGGTTTCAAGCACTTCAATACGTTTATGGTGTTTCTGGAGCTCATGAACGAGCTCCTCCTTCCTCAACCTCTGATACTGCATGCTGCTTCTCCGTCAATCAGGTCGGCTGTTTCATCCTCAATTCTAGTTCCCATCACCGGGCAATTCAAACCTTTCACAGTAGCTCATAGAATATTCCTCTTACTGGTCTCTCCGAGCCGATTTTCAGTGTGCACATTGACGTTTAAATAGAATCTCAGTATGGTATGGTGTCCAAACATACTCCCCATGGAGGCCTTCATGCCCCAATCCATGACACCCCGAGACAGAGTGCTCACCGCACTTTATCATGAAGAACCTGACCGTGTGCCCACGGCGCTGTGGGGGAGCTATTACACCCTGCAGGATGAGACATATTTTAAAATTCTTGAGCACCTTGACCTGGGCGACCCCCTCCCCCCATTCAGGCGCTATAAAACCCGAAACTCCAACTACTACGACGACCGCGTGTTGGAGCGTCTCCGCACTGACACCCGTTATGTCTGGTCAGGCTTCACCGATCTGGGAGGCGCACCTCCCGACACAATGGTCGATGCATGGGGTGTTCAGTGGCAGCGTATAGGGCCTAATATAACCAGTGTAGGCGCTCCCCTTGCCGGCCTCAGTGCAGAGCAGATTGAGAAATACAGCTGGCCCAATCCTGAAGAATATGTGACCCTCGAGCTGCTCAGGGAGAGGCTCGCCGTGCTGAAGCAGGATGGAAGCCACGCAATCGTGGCGCGGGCCGTCAACTCCTACGGCCCCTTTGAACAGGCTGCAGAGCTGCGCGGCCGGGAACAGTTCTACATGGACATGGTACTCGCACCTGAAATAACCAACATTATTATTGAGAAGGTGACAGACACCATCATACGCACGAATGAGATCTACCTCGACGTGTGCGGAAAGGATATCGATATATTCG
>Ga0255055_10001977_pt1 | contig 14574 bp, 16 predicted proteins | sample JV7_2_27_MG_FD_188633 | JGI IMG/M metagenome (GOLD analysis project Ga0255055, IMG submission 188633) | Seawater microbial communities from Jervis Inlet, British Columbia, Canada - JV7_2_27 | ecosystem: Environmental > Aquatic > Marine > Inlet | place: Canada: British Columbia | collected...
GCGGTGATTATAACTTCCTTTTTCTTCGGTTTAGGACATTTTGCTTATATACTTAGCCCGTCTTCAGCCGGATTGCCAATAATTTATCCGATTATTTGGTTTTTACAAACTTTCTTAGTAGGAATTATTCTTTCTATGATCGTTTTAAGAAGACATTGGATATTTCCTGTAATTTTTGCCCATACTTTTAACAACATTATAACATCTCATTCGATTTGGAACTATATAAATGGTATTGATTTTTCGTATATGACCTTTTATGTTTACATTCCTTTATTAATTATAGGGATAGTACTCTTAATTTGGCAATTTTCTCTAATTAGAGAGAGTTTAACAATAGGTTGGAGAGAATTTAAAAGCTATTTTACCCGTGATGAACGTATCGGAGAAAGTTCGTTAGAAACTATCGTCAGAATTATGATGGATTTTTTATTTGGGTTAATAATTTTTTTGGTTGGAATGTTATTATTATAGCGAGTGTTAAAAAAGAAATGGCTAAATTTGGAATCATTTCTGACACACATTTTACTAATACTGGTAAAAATGAATTATATTATAAATTATTGAATCAATTGAAAGAAACTTTCAAAGATGTTGATGAAATAATTCATGCGGGAGATGTCAGTGAATCATTTTTTCTTGAAGATATGGAAAACATTGCTCCAGTCCGATGTGTGAGAGGTGAGTCCGATAAAATACCCGGATTAGAGAATTTTATAAATTTTGAAGTTGGTAAATACACCCTAGGAATAATACACAAGAAACCTGAGAATATAGAAGCTTTTTTTAAAGAGCATAATATCCATATTCTAATTTTTGGGCACACACATCAACCACTTATTAAAGGAACACCTTACAATACGCTATTAATCAATCCGGGGAGCCCAACTAAACCTATAGCGCCAGTTCCTAAAAAAGGTTTTGATCAACCCATTGCGAGACCGAGCGTTATTACACTGAAGATTGATAATGATAATATTCTATCGACTTTTCTTATAAATCTGAATTTAAGATAAAGTAAAATTAAATACTAAATAGTTCATAATATATTGTAAGAAGTTTTTTTTGTAGGTAATATTATAAATGAATTTAAGGGAGTTTTAACTGTGGTTAGCCGACTTGAACTTGTACTTAAAGAATTAAATGAAAATGGAAGTTTTAGGGCGTCATTGTTCTCTACTTCAACAGGATTAGTATTAGCTTCCCAAAAAGCAGAAGAAGTTGATGAACGGGTTGTTGCTGCCATGAGCTCCTTATTGAGTGATGCGGCATATAAAGCTTCTGAGGAAATGGACTTGTCCCTTCTATCGAGTATAAAGATTAAATACATTGGAGATTATATTGTATGTAGAAACATTATCATGCCTGATCAAAAAACACAATTCATATTAGCAGTGTTATCCAATAGTCCCGAATCATACGAAATTGAATCCTATTACGATCAATTACTAGATTGGGCTGTTGATAACGCAACTCCTGATTTAGAAAAACTGTCTTCAATTTAGATAAACTGAATATTTTCACCCCTTATTATTATTGAATTAGAACATTCAATCTATTCATTTCTTATAATCAGAGATGTTATGAAATTGGAAATTAAGTTATAGATTTATAAAAGTTCATTACTTCTCTGCTAATCACTTCTTCAAATCCTTGATAAAAATGATCTGCCCCTTCTATAATCTTGAATTTTTTTGGCTCTGAATAGTAATTATAGTGTTTCATAAAATTTTCATAAGGGGCTACTGTATCCATATCCCCTTGAATGAATAATTTTGGTCTTTTCGATTGAGAAAACTCTTTATAATGGACGCTCATAAAGTCCCAAGGAAAAGAAATTGCACAATATCCAATTATTTTTTCGGAATAATTGATAGTAGAGCACCCTATAGCTGCACCGTAGGAATACCCGCACATAAAAACTCTATCAAAATGTAAACTCTGCGTTAAATGGTCAACACAAGCCTTAACATCACTTAATTCGCCTTTACCGCTTGTATGGTTCCCTGTTGAATTACCAGCCCCTCTAAAATTGAAACGCATACATGAAATATCCTTGTTAACGAACGAATTAAAAACACTGGATACAACGTTATTATACATGTCCCCGCCATACTTTCCCTTTCTTTGGATTTAAACCCAAAGAAATTGAGGATGTGGATGGCACATTAATGCAACGCAACTAGGTGTTTCATTTTCTATCTGAAAAACTTCAGCTTCAAGTTTTACTTCATTATTATGAATAAACAATTTTTCAACGCTATGCATAATTTTAATTAGTATTTAATCTATAATAATAATACTATCAAAATTCTTTAGTGAAAATGAGTTATAATCGTATTTTAATCAAAGAAAAACTAAAAAAGTTCTTAATTGAAGACAACTCTTTCATCGATGTTAGTTCAAACGCCATTCCCAAAGAATCTGTATCTTCAGCCACAATCATCGCAAAAAGTGATGGATATTTATCTGGTTTAGAAGAGTTGGGTATATTATATCAACTCTTAAAGGTGAACGTTATCAGCAACAAAGAAGATGGAGAACAAATCAATAAAGGTGATATCGTCGCGAAAATAGACGGAGTATCCAGAAATATATTGCTTGGTGAGCGACTAGGTCTAAATCTTATGAGTCACATGAGTGCAATAACTACAACTACCCGAAAATTTGTAAAAATAATTGAGGATTCTGGAAAAAATGTAAAAATAGCTTGTACAAGGAAAACTCTTCCCGGGTTAAGGTTGTTCGAAAAGAAAGCCGTAGACCTGGGTGGAGGAGATACTCATCGTTTTAGTTTGGACGATATGGTACTTTTAAAATCAACTCATTTAAAATTTTATAAAGGAGACATCGTAAAACTTCTCAAAGACGTAAAGTCTCGAGTTAGTTTCACAAAAAAAATAGAGATTGAGATAGAAAATGTAAGCGACGTCCTAATTGCCGTAAAAAACAAAGCAGATATAATTATGTTGGATAACATGAATCCAGATAAAGTACAGGACGCCATAAATTTATTAAAACAAGAGAAATTACGTAATCAAGTTATTATAGAAGTTTCTGGGAATATTACTCAAGAAAATATTTTTGACTATCTAATTTCAGAGCCCAATGTGATAAGTACGAGCGTTCTTACTCAAAAGCCTACTGAATTCGTAGATTATTCACTTCGGTTTGATTAAAGGTGTAGCAGTTAATCTAATATTATCTCGTGGATTGAACTACTCACATCCTTAATTTTTGCGATAGAATGGTAAAGATCCTTAATAAATCCAAATTCTCCTACAACTAAAACCGTTTCGATTTTTTTTTCGGCAATTCTCCAATCGCTTACAGCCTTTATTATCGTGTGAAATTTATAAAAAAGCTCAGAAATTTCATCAGCTATAGGTTCCTTAACAGGATATACTAGGTTAATTGTCATGATTCTGTATCCTTCTAAATTCTCGAATTTCTCATGACTTTCTATAAATTTTAAAATTGAATCTCTTAAGGCTTCGCTTTTGGAACTAAACCCGCTCTGTTTTCGAACTTTCTCAAACCTCTCCAACAAATCTTCGCTAACTTGGAGTGATATAATTTTCATTATATGGATTATAAAAATGGTTCTTAAATAAGTGTAGTAATAATAGCTAAACTATTTCATAATAACTTACGAATATAGTCAATACTATTGTCTAAACCCTCATTTGAGGATAACTCAACAATTAAAGCCCCTTTATATTGATAATTTCTTATAGTTTCTAAAATCATTTTAAAGTTAACTTTCCCAGAACCAAGGTTCGGATGAGTATCTGATTCGGTTGTAAAGTTTTCGACAAGATGTACATTTTTAATGATTTTGTGATACCTTTCCCAAAGTAAATTCACATCTCCATTATTGGTATAAAAGTGGCTGGTGTCGTATGTGAGGAATAATTCTTTTCTATTAATTGACTTTAAATTTTCCTCGATATTATCTTGATTTAACATTATATGTGTATTTTTAGGCATGTTTTCTAAGCAGATCGATATATCAAGATTTTTTGTCATGTCTAATATACTATTAATTGCTTTAGCTAATTGGATTCTATTATAATCCCTAAGAGATTCCAACAAAAAATTAGCCAATCCTGGATGTATAGTTAATATTTTGGCTTTTAATTCCTGGCAAAATTGAGCAGTTTCAAAATACGCGTCTATTGAGGCTTGAGATATTCCTTTATTGTGAGAGCATAAGTTAATATCTATAAAAGGTCCATGTACTTGCTTTACCATTGAATACGATTTAAAAAGATCAAAATACGCTTGTTTCATCTCCCCTATAAACATATCCTGTGGATCCACAACAATTTCTACAACATCAATCCCATTTTTTTCCGCAAATTTAAAGCATTCTTCTGTAGAATGGTAAAGCATACTAGAAATATTAGGAAATTTGTTTTTAAACGCATTTTCCATGATGTTCCCTAGTGAACTAATACCTAACTTCATTCAATCCCGCCTCATTTTTTGTTTAACTCTTAGTCTTTTTGGATAGCAGGCAAATAGGCTATTGAACATTTTTTCATGTTCTTCGAGATTTTCTTGAGGGATGATTTGAGGTTCTCCAATTTGTAATGCTCCCCAATACACTTTAGCTAATTTTTCAAGGATCACAGAAAATCGAACTGCATGATCTAGCGACTTACCACATATTATAGCTCCATGATTAGCTAATATAGCAGCGTTATTTCTCCCTAATGCTTTTAAAGCACTACCTCCCATTTCTTCTGTATGAGCTTCTGTAATCTCAGTGCATTGAATTAATCCACCAAGAAAAATTAATTGTTGTTCCATGATAATTGGAATGTTTTTTCTGAGAATTGAAAGCATCGAAACATAAGAAGAGTGATTATGAATGACACATTTTACTTTTGGTCTATCTTTATAAACTGCTAAATGCATTTTTACTTCTGTAGAGGGAATTCTTCCCGATCCGATTATATTCCCATCTAAATCCATATGAACAATTAATTCTGGATTTAATAAAAGATATTTCGTGGAAGTTGGAGTAACTAATATTTCATTTTTATTTACCCTAACACTAACATTACCTTCACCGTCCTCAACTAAACCCTTACTATAAATCTCTTGAGCTCCTCTTACAACCGTTTTTCGAAGTTGTTCTAACTTATCTGTTTCCATATTATTTTTAATTAAAGATTGATTAAAAATGTATTTTCATAGAATTAGATATTCAGTAGAGACAATTTATTGGATTTTGCAATTTTAAATTAATAATTCAACATAGTCTAACTTTTTTTATTTTATTTGGAAATACTATCATTGTCTAAATTAATACAATTTATTAAAATCGATTAAAAATGAGCCGTTTTATCTTACATTGCGACTTAGATTGCTTTTTTGCTGCTGTTGAGGTACGAGATAACCCTAAATATATAGGGAATCCTATAATAATCGGAGCCGACCCAAAAAATGGAAAAGGAAGGGGTGTAGTCAGCACCTGTAACTATGAGGCGCGAACATTCGGACTCCATTCTGCGATGCCCATATCCCAGGCTTTTAAAAGATGTCCTCATGGTATCTATCTTCATCCCAATTTTGAGAAATACCATAAAGCCTCAAAAGAAGTAATGGAGATTGTTAATTCCTATTCTGATATGTTTCAACAAGTAAGTATTGATGAGGCCTACATAGACATATCAGGTAAGTGTATAAATTATAAAGAAGTTAGAGATTTAGCTGAAAAATTAAAAGACGAAGTCCAAAAAAAAGTAGGTATTACAATCTCGATAGGGTGCGCTCCTACTAAATCGATTGCTAAGATCGCTTCAGATCATAATAAGCCTAATGGCGTTACGGTCGTAAAACCAGAATATATTAAAAAATTCCTGGGTCCTATGGACATTACTAAAATCCCGGGAATTGGTAAGAAATCAAAAATATATTATAACAAAAAAGGGATTAAAACTATTGGCGATATCATTAATCTTACACTTCCTAAAATGGTTCAGTTGTTTGGAAAAAATGGAGAATGGGTATGGAATATTGCAAACGGTTTTGATACTAGAGAAGTAAAAGAATTTCACGGTGATAGAAAATCTATTAGTAAGGAACGAACATTTTATGAGGATACAGATGATTATAATCTAATCTTGTCGAAACTTGAAGAAATTAATAATAGAATTCATAAAAATGTAATTAAAAATAAGATACATTATAAGACGGTAACTCTTAAAATAAGACTTGAAGGATTTGTAACATATACTCGTTCAAAATCCTTTACTCATCATGTTCAAGATAAAAATCAGGTGTTAAAAGTAATTATTGAGTTATTGAAACAATTTTCTACTGTGAATAAGAAAGTTAGACTAGTTGGAATAAGATTATCAAATTTAGAAAAAGCTCCAAGTGTAGCACAAACTACATTGATTAATTATTTGGTAGTATAATTCACATTGTTTAACTATTTTTGAGAATTTCATTCGATTTTAGAGCATTTAATAATTCCTCGTGCCTCATTCCACTTGAGACAATTAAGCCAGGAGCAGAAATAGTAAACAAAAGTAAGCTACCATATAAATCACATCTTACCAAAAAACGAATGCTATTATTCTATTTATATCTCATACTAAATTTTCTTAGAATCCTTAAATAGGTCAAAGATATCCATTTCATAATCTATTGTATCTTCAGGTAACAGGTTTGGCTCCTTAATTAATTTAGCAAGATAGTATGTTTTTGATCCTCTCTCTAAATATTGTAATACAGTATATGCTCCTTCTAAATGACTTCCACAACATAAACTCCCATGGTTGGCAAGGATTACTGCGCTTCTATCTTCTAACCTTGCTTTTACATTATCAGCTAGTTCTTCACTTCCAGCCTCGCCGTAATCAGAACATAAAACCTCTCCGCCTAAGTAGGGCACAAGTTCTTCCATTATTGGAGGTAAAGACAAATTGAGAGTACTGAGTATTGTTGAGTACATCCCGTGAGAGTGAATAATTGCATTCACATCTTCTCGATCTTTGTATATTCCTAAGTGTAAGTGTTTTTCTACTGAGGGATTTCTTTCTCCTTCGATTACTTTGCCCTCAAGATCAATAATTAAAATATCCTTTGGTTCCATCTCTTTGTAGTTAACATTACTAGGGGTGATTAAAACGAATTCTTCATCACCCTTTTTAACTCTCATACTTACATTTCCGGCTGATCCAATAACATGACCATCGCTTAATAACTTTTTACAAGTTTTAACTATTTCTTCTTTAAATTTGTTGCTTGGTTTATCTAGTATCTCCTTTTTTTCCTTATATCCTTCAAATACTTCGGGATTTAATATGTGTGAAGGAATCCCATTGTTTAACCAAATGTTAATATCTTTAAGGAGCATTTTAGATTGTCTATTAACTACTTCAGTTGTATTTCCACCAATATGGGGCATTACTATAACATTATCTAATTCTAAAAACTCATTATCTTCATCAATGGGCTCTAAAGGGAATACATCTAAAGCAGCTCCCGCGATCTCGTTATTTTTTAAAGCCCCGTATAAATAATCATAATCAACGAGGCTTCCTTTAGCCATGTTTATTAAATACCCCGAGTTTTTCATCATTTTTATCCGTACTTCGTTAATAAGATTATCATTTTCATCAGTTGCTACTGCATGTAAGGTAATAAAATCGGATTCTTTCATTAAAAAGTCTATGTCAGTCTTGTCACCGTACTCTTCAACAATTTCCTCGGAAACATATGGATCATATATTAGAAATTTAACACCAAATGGTTTTAATCGTTTGGCTACTCTTTGCCCAATTTGACCAAAACCAACTATGCCTATTGTTTTACTTTCTAATTCGCTTCCCATGAATTTATTATAACAATTAATCCAATCTTCAAACTCAATAATTTCAAAATCTTCTGAATGTAGGAATCGGTCTAGTTTAGTAAGATTTCTTGCCATGGATATTATTAAACCAACAGTTAATTCAGCAACTGCAACGACATTCCTGTTTGGCGTGTAAAGAATAGGTATATTCTTCTTTGAAGCAGCTTCTAAATTGATGTTAAAAGGATCCCCACGACAAAACGCAATCAGCTTCAAGTTTGTCTGTTCAAAAAGTTCTGCTTTTTTTAAATCGTCTGCTACAGTTATGAAAACATCGTAATTCCTTAATTTTTCAACCATCTCTTTAATGTCAAAATAAATATTTCCAGTATCTCTCCAACTCTCATAGGTTACTTCCATTTTCTTTTGCAATTCTTCTAAAACTTCATCAGTTATACTTGCTGTTATAAATGCTCTCATAATTTATCAACCCATCTAAAAGATTATCCATTCTTTAAGAATTAGATTATATAATCATGCAATTATATTTAGATTATATGATTAAAACAACTAAATTTAGCTAAAACATCAAACTCTTCAGTTTCATTAAATTTCTAATGTTTCCTTCAATGACTTTTATTTTTCCTGAAGAATATGCTTTCACAGCTCCGAGCTCTTTGTTAAAAAGTTCTAATAATATCTTTTCTGATGTAAACTCGATTTTAACAGTAGCAGTTTCATCGCTAGCATTATCCTTTACCTCTATTCCTTGATCCTTATTAACATAGATCATAACGCTACGGTTAGTGTCTAAAAATGAAATTTGTATAGGGTCATCATAGTTTGCTAATTTTCTTCTTACTTTTTCTGTATTAATATAACGATTTTCAATTTCCTTTAAACAAGATTCAAAACTTTCAAAATTTGACAATTCTATTCACCCTTAAAATACGAAAACAAGTAATAATATTAATTTTAATGTTAGTAATTTACTATCGTTTATAAAAATATTAAAATTAAAAACCGGAAGGAATCATAAACTATCAATTTTTGATTTTAGGTTTTTCCATTCGAGATAAATTGTTTTGAATTTATCAGAGACCCCCGGATCGTTTTTTACATCTTCAAATGCTAATAGATTACTAATGATCGATTTGTAATCGGAAAAGTACTTTAAACCAATTAATGTATTCATTGCAGCACCAATAAATGCTGAATCTCTAATGCAGGCAACAGAAATTTGATTATCTAATATATTAGCTAACAGCTTGCAAAACTCATTAGATTTAGCCATCCCACCGGCAACAAATGTTTTTGTGGTAAGACCAGTTTGATTAAGTAACACTTGATGATTTTCAAATATTCCGAAGGCTATGTTTTCAAGAACGCTCCGGGCAAAATTTTCAATTTTGGGGACATCCTCAGACACCATGATAGGTGGTTGAAAAATAAAAGCACCTCTCTTAATAGAAGTAGTATTTTTTATATTCATCTTTTCAGGACCCAAGTAGGCGTAAGTTGATAAAGCTCCTGGAGTTGTTCTTTTTAGATATTCCTCTATTAAAGAATCTGGATTGTTAGTAAAGCTTGATAAAAATGCTTCTTTAAACCAATTATAGGACGCGCCCGTGTTGCCCGCATGGCTTTCAATTAACCATTTTCCTTTTATTGAATGGCATGAAGTCCAGTAATTATAATTAGGATCAAAAATGGGTTTATTAACAACGAGATGAAGCGGTGCTGTAGTACCTAAACTAATACCTATATCACCTTCTTCGATTACACCCATACCTAATAAAGTTGCTTGCGTATCTCCACCCGATTTTATAAACGGAATACTTGCATGGCCAAGATCGAATTTTTTATTTAAATTTTCTTTTAATTCGCCAACAATAGTTCCTGAATCAACAATATCTGGAAAAAAATCGGGATCAAAATTAAAAGTGTCTATTATTTCAGAACTCCATTCTCCCTTTTTAATATCTAGTAATTGGGACTCAGCTGCAGAGGATAAATCAGAAAAAAAGTTTCCAGTAAGTTTGTAGACTAACCAATCATCTAATGTCAATACTTTATTAATTTTGGCATAAACTTCTTCTGCTTCTTCTTTAAACCACAGTAATCTTGCTAAACAAAATAGCAGAGACGGACTATGTCCGGTTATTTCAAATAGATCACTTTCTGAAAATGCATCATCTATGAGATAGGCTGAATCAATACCACGAATGTCGATATTGGGTCCTCCATACACGGCGTTTCCTTTTTCGTCTAGAAAAACGGAGGCAATTCGTTGAGTACAGGTTGATAAACCTATAATCTTTTTGTTATTAGATTTGGATAGAACAAAATCCATTCCCATAATAACCTTTTTCCAAAGATCATTCATGTCAAAGCGTTTAGCAAAACCGTCTATATCTTCATTATATATTTTTAATTCTTGAGTGTTGTAGATTTTTATTTTTAATTGTTCGGATATTAATCCTACCTTTACTGAATTGGAAGAAATATCTATTGTTAAAATTAAATTTTCATCATTTTCCATAATTCTCAAGAAAATTTTAATTTACATTTAGATAGGAGAAAAAAATTTACGAACAACCTCTCCCAGCGGAGTTTTTTCTTCAAATATAATTGCTTGAAAAGAATATATTTTAGTTCCTTTTATATCTTTCCAAGCGTCAGAAGAAAGCCATGCTTTACTACATGTATGATTAAGGAAAGTCTCTACATCCCAATTCCTATCGTGATCTATGGGAACCTGTGGAAGAAGTAAACCTCTTCGCATTCCTCTCTCTGCTATAAGTCCATCCCTCCCTATTACAATTTTTTCAAGATATTCATTCGGAGTGCTAACTTCTATTATTTTTGGAGGAGTTAATATTGAAATTTCGATGGTAATATTATCCATTTCATCAATAGATACAGATGAGAAACGAGTATCTTCAGTTGCTGAACTGATTGAAACTTTTTGAATAACATCGTATAATGCAAATCTTGGTTCTATATACCCTATACAACCTCTTAAAGGATTACCACTCACATTATGAGTATTTAAAGTGACAAATGCTCCATAATTTTCTTTATATTTTTCTTTTAAAACTTCAGGTATAATGATACCTTTACTATTCTTAAGATAATAACCGATATTATCTCTTGCGAATTGTATTAGCTCTTTTCCGTCAGCTACGGTGAAGATTTCTTTATCTGCCATATTTTCACATTAAGATTTTGGGTTCAATATAATATAAGAGATGACAAATTATAATAATTATTTAAATTGTTCCTTTAATTACGTTTCCCATTGGATTAGATTCATCATTATTTATTTCTATGCCTCTTAAAAATACTTTCCATATGTGAACACATGATTGATAATTTTGGTAAGGTGAAAACTTTGCTTTTGACTTGAATTGTTTTGATTCAATAGGATAATCCACCCCTCGATCTACTATAATTAAATCAGCATCGTATCCTGGTTTAATAAAACCTTTATTCTTTAATTTAAAAATCTTTGCTGGATTTTCTGAAGTAAATTTAACGAATATTTCCAAAGAAAATTCATTTTTAAAAACTTGATCTAGTACTACTAAAGGATATGACTCAAATCCCGGAAATCCTGAGGGTGTGTCGTCAAAAGCTTTATTTTTTTCTTCGGAGGTATGTGGTGCATGATCAGTGCCCAATAGTTCTATATTACCTCGTTTAAGCTCCTGAAATAGATAAGATGCATGCCTTTCGCTTCTTAAAGGTGGGAGAACTTTAGCATAATTAGGATTTTCAACCCGAATAGAATCAGTTAATAATAGATGATGTGGTGTTATCTCAAATGTAATTTTTAAGAATTTATTCGTACTTAACGCTTTTTTTATCAAGGAGTAGCTATCCCGGCAGCTAATATGACAGAAATGGATAATTGGATAATCTTCAGGGATTAAATCTAAATCCACAACAACTTTATAATAATTTTCAAGAATAAAATTCACATATTTAGCTTCCATATAGGTTGGGTATAATTTATTGTGTAGTTTCAAAACCGGTAATTTTTCTTCAATATCTTTTTGAAATATCTCTTCTTTTTCTTCGGCACCTAAAGGCCAATCGGGATGGATAAAAATAGGAAGTTGGAATTTTGAGGATATATTAAGAAGTTTTTGAACATTTAAGTACTCTGTCCAATCGATACCATTTAAAGAATTTAAAGGGTAAATTTTAAAGCCTATAACACCTAAGTCAATAATAGAAATTATTTCTTCGAAATCAAAATCCCTTGGAATCCCCGCTATAAACCCTACATCTACATGTATATTATTGAGTGCTTTTGTTATCCATTTTTTAACTTGTTTTGCACTAATAGCTGGGGGTTTTGTGTTAGGCATAGTGAAAACAGTTGTTATTCCAGAGAAAGCTGCTGCTAAAGTTCCTGTTAAAAATGTTTCTTTTTCATTCTGTTCCATATCCCTTAAGTGGGAATGAATATCAATTATCCCGGGTATTACTGTTCTCTCTTCGCAATTAATTTCTATTCCGTCTGTGTTTTGATTCCTTATTGATTGTAGAGTCTCCTCGGTTCTATCGTATATAACTGATTTAATTACGCCCTCAAGAATTAAAATTACACCATTACGAAGCAAACCGTCACTATAAATGAGCCCATTTTTTAAGATCATTTTTCCTTATCAGTTATTCTGTAATTCTGTGATCGTATAAGAAGTTTACATATAAGATTTTATTTTCTATTCCTCTAATTTTTGAAAGATCAATATTTTTTAAACTACACTCTTCATTAACTTTTTGTAAAAACTTAAGAAAAGTGATTGATTCTTGAGAGAAGGAAAAAAGATAGCAATGTGAGCTATTTTCATTAATGTTCTCTCCATACTTAACATTTTGTTTAAAATTTTCATTAGAAATATCAGTAATAAATATCCTATTATCAAGAAAGTTACCATTAATGTTTTCCAAAATAAGTTCTGAGCTAGGCAGCTTTTTAACGTATATCCCTGGAGTTGACTTAATCCATTCTCGATCGTTATAATTTTCGTTGTTTTCTCTTTTCATAAAAGCTCTCAATAAAAGTAAAGCTTGGGATCTCTCATCAGAACCTAAATATCTCAAAGATTTACCTTCAATCTTAATAAAAAGGTGATCTGTTTCATTATATAAGTAAAAATTATTATCTTTTCTTATTGTATAAGAGATACAAAAAGATTCTCTTATAATAGCGCATAGCATATATACATCGAGGGGAGTTTTTCCTTCATCAATATCGCCTTTAGTATATTTTGAAACGCTTTCCACAAATATTAAGAAATCCAAATTTATCAAATCTAAATAATACACTTAGAATTTATTGTCTTTTCCTAACTTATTCATGAATTGGGCTCCTGCTTTTCCCATCCCCGGGATACCAGGCATTCCTTTTCCTTTTTTCTGCATTTGAAGAGCTTTTTTCATGAATTTTTTCATTTGATTATATTGATCAAGCATTCTATTTATTGTAGTGTAATCAGTGCCACTCCCAATAGCAATTCTTCTTTTTCGTGTTTTTTTAATAATTTTCGGATCTTCCTTTTCTGCTTGGGTCAGAGAATTTAAAACAACTTCCCACTTCTCTAAATTTTTTTCAGCATCATCAGTTAACGCCTCGGGAATATTACCTCCTCCCATCATTGCTAAGATATTTTTCATTTTACCAACTTTTTTAATAGATTTCAATTGATAATAAAGATCGTCGAGAGTGAATTTTCCTTTCATCATTCTTTTAACCAAATCAGGATCAGCATCTATTTCAGCTTCTTGTACCTTCTTGACCAAACCTTCTATATCTGGAACGCCTAGTAGAGAACCTACAAATGTTGTTGGATTAAATTCTTCGAAATCCTCTAATTTTTCACCAACCCCAATGAACCTTATGGATTGGTTAGTGGCAGCACAAGCAGAAAGTGCTCCCCCTCCTTTAGCTGTCCCATCTAGTTTGGTAACGATTATACTACCAATATTTGTAGATTTAGCAAATTCTTCTGCTTGTGAATAAGCTTGTTGCCCTAAAGTTCCATCTATTACTAAGATAACTTCGTTAGGTTTTAAATGTGATTCGATTTTTTCCATCTCTCTCATTAATTCTTTTTCTTCTTTATGTCGGCCAGCAGTATCTACGATTATTATGTCATGCTCGTCATTTATTGCTTTTTTAGTTTCTCTAACAGCAAGTTTGATCGCATTTTTTTCATTAGGATTACCATAACATTTAACTCCAATTTGGTCTGTTAACTGTACTAATTGTTCATAGGCCCCAGGACGCCAAGTATCAGTAGTAACTGCGGCTACTTTGTACCCTTTATTCTTATAATATCGCGCTAGCTTGCCGATAGAAGTAGTTTTACCTGAGCCTTGGATTCCGACAAGTAAAATAACATTACTCTTTCCTGGCTTTATTCTTATTGGGGCCGGTTTCCCTCCGATTGTTTTCACTAACTCATCATGAACGAGCTTAATTATGAAATCTTTCCTTCTCGCTCGTTGTAATTTGGTGTTCATTGCTTCTTTTTTGATATTTTCAGTCATCTCGAAGACTAATTCTACTTTCACATCTGCTCCCAAAAGACTTTTTTGTAACTCCTTTATTGCCAGATCAATTGCATCCTTATCGATTTTTGGCAAACCTCGCAATTTTCGCATTACCGATTCTAAATCTTTTCCTAATTTGTTAAACGCCATAATGTAAATGAAATTTTATTTATGTTTTAGTAATTAAAATAAAC
>Ga0255055_10001978_pt1 | contig 14574 bp, 11 predicted proteins | sample JV7_2_27_MG_FD_188633 | JGI IMG/M metagenome (GOLD analysis project Ga0255055, IMG submission 188633) | Seawater microbial communities from Jervis Inlet, British Columbia, Canada - JV7_2_27 | ecosystem: Environmental > Aquatic > Marine > Inlet | place: Canada: British Columbia | collected...
CCTGGGAGCAAGGGTTGCCTTTATCGGAAAGATCGGCAAAGATAAATTCGGTGAAGTTGTCCTGGAGAGTCTGCATAATAATAATGTAGATGTATCCATGATAAAAATGGATGAGAATTGTGGGACAGGAGCTACTATTGTATTAAATGTGGAGGAAGACAGGGCCAATACCACCTATCCCGGGGCCATGGAATTACTCACGATAAATGACATATCACAGGAGGACCTGGGCAGGGCTAAACATCTTCATTTCTCCTCATTTTTTCTGCAACCGGGTATGAGGGAGGGCGTAGGGAAATTATTCCGGACTGCACAGGAACTGGGATTAACGACTTCATTTGATATGCAATGGGACCCGGAGGAAGAGTGGGACCTGGATATTGCAGACATACTTCCTCATGTAAATGTTTTTCTGCCCAATGAAAACGAACTCATGTACCTGAGCGGTAAGAATGACCTGATTGAAGCCATCAACTTCATTAAAAAATACAGCGATGTTCTCGCAATTAAAAAGGGAAACCAGGGATCTATGGTCAGTTACAGGGATGAAATAATGAATCTGCCCGCTTACCTGAATAAAAATGTGGTTGATGCCATTGGCGCCGGGGATAGTTTCAACGCCGGATTTATTTTTAAATATATCCTGGGAAATTCCATCCCGGATTGCCAGCAGTATGGAAACCTTACCGGGGCTGTGTCAACCACTGCTGCCGGAGGAACAACTGCTTTTCAGAATTATGAAAATTTTAGACAAAAGGCCCGTGATGTATTTGGATTTACTGTTTAAGGCATTATTTAGGCAAGTCCTAAGCAGTCCCTAAAAATTAATGCCAAGCTTTTAAAATATTAGTAAATTCAAGAAATTATCTTTATTTATTTAGCATATATCCTTGAAAGACTAATATGTCCGTCGGTTTTTTTCAATTTTTCTTTCTTTAGTCAGTTTTATATTTTGATTATACTAAATTTTAGAATAAATTTGGAATACTTTAATGAATAAAAAGAAAAATATTTAGAAGAAGTAACGTTTCGTAATGTTTACATTTAATTGTAACATTAAAACTGAAAGTTATACTTCATTCGAATATTTGGTTTTAGGTTAGGTTAGGATTTATAGCTCATAGAGGTCAAACTCTATGGGCTATTTTTCAACTTGATTATGTTTGTCTTAAAATAATCATTAACACTGATATATCATGAGAGCATTTGTAAAGTATGTATTTAAATTATTCCCGCTTATTCTCCTGTTGATATCATGCAACGGGACTCAGACAGATCTATATAATAAGATCACCAAAGTTGATGCCCATGTGCACATCCGGACCGTAGATCCGGCTATTATGGAGCTGGCCAGGGCAGAGGGGTATAAATTTCTTACTATTAATACCCGGTCAGGCAGCCAGGAACATATTGATAATCAGATGGATTTTGCAAAATCTGTAAAGCAAAATTATCCTGCGGAGATTTCATACATCACAACTTTTTCAATGGAGAACTTTGAGGATCCATCATGGACAGAGGAGGTGATCAGAAGAATAGGAAAAGATTTCGAAGAGGGAGCCGTTGGCCTGAAAGTCTGGAAGGATATTGGAATGACCTTCCGTGACAGCCTTGGGAACTTTATTTTTATTGATGATCCTATGTTCGATCCGATATTTGACTTTGTTGTCAGCCAGAAGAAAACGGTCATTGCCCATATTGGTGAACCCAAGAACTGTTGGCTACCAATCGAATCTATGACTGTAAATAATGATAAGGAATATTTTAAGGGACATCCGGAATATCACATGTATTTACATCCGGATTATCCATCCTATGAGAAGCTTGTTGAATCGAGGGACAATTTGCTGGCCAAGCATCCGGACCTGATACTGGTAGGGGCACATCTGGGAAGCCTTGAATGGGATGTTGATGAATTGGCTGCACGCCTGGACCGATTTCCAAATTTTGCTGTTGATATGGCTGCCAGGGTATGTCATCTCCAGGTACAGGACAGGGAAAAAGTCAGGGACTTTATTATTAAGTACCAGGACAGGTTGTTGTATGCTACCGATCTGGTTATTTCAGATGATAATTTCGAAAAACAGGTTGCCTGGATCGAAAAAGAATGGAAGGCAGACTGGAAGTATTTCGCCACAAATGAGACATTGGAATCTTCAAATGTTGGCGGTTCTTTCGCTGGATTGGGACTGGATAAAATAATCTTGGAAAAGATCTATCATGACAATGCAGTAAAGTGGTATCCTGGAATATTTGAATAGTATTTAGCATCCATATATTAACTGAAGACCAAGGCCTTGATGAACAAAGATGGAAATACCGGATACCTGGCCATGGTTTGTTTTGTTGCCTCCCTGGGTGGTTTGCTTTTCGGGTTTGATACGGCGGTAATTTCAGGAACAGTGGGAATGGTGGAAGTCCAGTTTGAATTGTCAAAACTTGAATTGGGCTGGTTTATCAGTTCTGCACTGGTTGGATGTATTATGGGGGCCATGATGGCTGGGGTACTGGGTGATAAATACGGTCGTAAACCGGTACTGATAATGGCAGCAGCCCTGTTTTTTATATCCGCATTGGGATGCACCCTGCCACCCTCATTTAAATTTCTTTATTCGGTAAGAATCGTAGGTGGAATTGGTGTTGGCATCACTTCTGTCTTATCACCTCTTTATATTTCCGAGTTTTCCCCACCTAAAATAAGAGGTCGTCTTGTGGCGCTGTACCAGTTGTCCATCGTAACCGGAATATTGCTGGCATATGGTTCAAACTGGACCTTGCAGAATTATTCAATACATCATACCCTGTTACCGGAGGGATCCGGATTTTTTTACAAGATCTTTGTGGGAGAGGTATGGCGTTCCATGTTTGGCATGGAAATGGTTCCAGCTCTACTGCTCCTGGTGCTGCTCCTGTTTGTCCCCGAGAGTCCCAGGTGGCTGATCCAGGCGGGCAGAAGGAAGCGTGGAAAAGGCATTCTTGAAAAGATCTCCGGGATAAAGGTAGCGGAAGAGGAATATACGGAGATTTTGTCATCCCTTGGCGAGGAAAAAGGCAGGCTGAGAGAATTGTTCAGGCCGGGTTTACGGACTGCCCTTATAGTTGCTGTGGGACTTTCAGTATTTGGACAGTTAACGGGTATAAATGCAGTAATTTATTATGGTCCGGAGATACTGAAACAGGCGGGGATACAGTTTGGCAATGCCCTGCAATTCCAGACAATACTTGGCATTATAAACCTGGTATTTACCATATTGGCCTTATTGCTGATAGATAGACTGGGCAGACGGCCGTTGTTGATCGGTGGGATGGCTGCAGTTGTTCTGACCTTGCTGCTCGCAGGTCTGCTATTTCTCACAGATACACCCAACGGGATGCTTATTGTTATCGTACTGGGGGCCTATATTGCCTGTATTGCCTTTTCTATATGTGCGGTGATCTGGGTCCTCACTCCCGAAATATTTCCCAATCGTGTCAGGGGAAGGGCCATGTCCATTGCTGCGTTCAGCAACTGGGGAACGAATACCATGGCAGCCTATCTGTTTCCCTGGTATGTGGCCTCCTTCGGCATGCATGTAGGGTTTTTTACTTTTGGGGCCATCTGCCTGGTAGCCACGCTGTTTTTCTGGAGATTCGTACCGGAGACCAAGGGTAAGAGCCTGGAACAGATAGAGCAACTGTTTCGTCCTACTTCCTGAACACACCGATACCCGGAAGATTTTCCTTGAGCCGGTATACCGGATCCGTGAAAGCAGGTCCCCCGCCAAATGGATCTTCATCAGGATCGAGATGCGGATCCAGGTCGATGAAACTAAATCCCCCCAGTCCCGCAGCAAAATGCACGGCACAACCTAAAGCCAGCCTGGTTTCCAGCATGCATCCTATCATCAGTTTTATATTGGCGCTTCTGGCTATTGCTGCGATATCAAGTGCTTCAATGATTCCTGATTTCATGAGTTTGATATTGATCACGTCTGCACACCCTGACCGTACAATATTTATGGCATCGGCACTAGTAAAAACCGATTCATCAGCGCCGACCGGTACAGAAGTGTGATCCTTAACGAATCTCATTCCCGGGAGGTCATGTTTTAATACCGGCTGTTCAAATAACAGGGGCCGGATATTGTTGGTTTTCAATTCTTCCAGGAAATGAACGGCATCCGGCGGAGAATATCCCTGGTTTGCGTCCAGGGTTATGTCACAGCCAGGAGCTCCCTCCTTTATGGCCAATAATCTTTCAATATCCTCCCGGAGATTTTTACCAACTTTGGTTTTCAATACATTGTATCCTTTTCCGGCTAATTTAGCAGCGTTCTTTTTTGCCACTGAGGTTGATACGATGTCAACCGTATAATCTGTTTCTATGCTGTTTTCACATCCACCCAGGAATTTGTAAAGAGGAATATCCAGGGATTTGGTAAATGCATCCAGAAGTGCCATCTCAATGGCACAGCGAGCAGTTACCTGTGCCCAGAATACAGTCTTTAGATGCCTGGAGATGTTGCGGTAATCTGAAACAGGTCTGCCAAGCAGGAAATCTTTGCATGCATTTAAGGTAGCCAGGGCGGTATCCTGATTTTCACCATTTATTGGTTCAAGGGGGGCTGCCTCACCAAATCCTTCTATTCCATTTTCAAGCTCTATGCTTATGAGCGCATTTTCAATATTGTATTTTGTTCCAATGGCAATGGTAAATGGATCATCCAGTTTAATATTAATGGGTTCAATATTTACTTTTTTAATGCTAAGTGACTCCATGTTTCGAGCTCCATTGTTTTAATAAGGCTAATAATTCGGCTATCTGATCTCTGGTGTGGTTTGCAGAAACCGTAATCCTGGCAATAAATTTGTCCGTTTTTACGGGGTAATGAACGCAGGGAACAATTAAGCCGTTTTCTTTCAGATAATCAGATAATTTCCGGGCTTTTTCCAGGGAACTGAAAAAAATTGGGATGATGGGGGTAGGTGATTCGGTGGTATGCAAACCTAGTTCGACAATTCCCTTCCGCAATTCACTGGCATTTCGGGAAAGTGCAGCCCTTAATTGGGGTTGTTGCCTGATCAACGTGAGCGAAGTGCAGGCAGCCGAAACAATAGGAGGAGGCAGCGAGGTGGATGCAAGGTAGGCTGTTGAGTCTTCCCGGATCCTGTCTGTGATTGCCTTGCTGGCTGATATAAATCCTCCATAGACACCAAGTGCTTTGCTCATTGTTTCGGTCTGGTAAATATTGTCAGTCTCATACAACTGGAAATGTTCAGGCGTTCCGGTCCCATTTTCACCAAGCACCCCGGTGGCATGGGCATCATCAACCACGAGAATGGATCCGTATTTCTCTGCCAGAGAATGTATTTCATTTATGGGAGAGATTTTCCCGGTCAGCGCAAAGATCCCATCTGTAATGATCAATGTCCGCTTGTTTTTATTTTGTCTCAAAAGGTCTTCCAGGTGCTGGACATCGCAATGTTTAAAGAAATGAATATGCTTGATATCCCGGGGAATTCCGTCAAGGATGCTTGGATGGGCTGCCTCATCAGTGAATATTGTGGAATACTGGTCTTTAAGTGCATGAAGAAGTATGCTGTTTCCCATATAACCTGAAGCGAAAACAACAGCATCCTCTTTGTTTTTAAAGTCTGACAGTTCCTTTTCCAGTTCCAGATGGATGGTAGCTGTCCCCGTAGTATGTCTTGCGGCCGCAAAGTTCAAACCATAGGCTTCAATTGAATCTTTGGCTGCCTTTTTTATTTCGGGATGGTTTGAAAGACCAAGATAATTATTGCCGGAGAAAAAGGAATATCTTCTGCCGGCTAACTGGATATAATTACTTGCCTCACTACTTAACACTATCATTATATCCTTATAAATTCTGATCTTTTAATCAACGCCTGGCACCTCTACCCAGTCCCCCGTGATCACAGATTCTTCAAGAGCTTCCAGCACAGCTACACCGGCTAATATGCTCTGATGGCTCCGTGGTTCCTTTCCGGTCCGGAACATTTCGACCATATCCACATAATTTTTAGACGGATCGCTTTCCTCAACCCTGGATGTAAGCTTAATAATGCCTTCCTCTGTTTCAACAAAAGTATCCCAGCCGTTTGCTATATTACTGAACATCAATGTCACCAGTTTCCCGTCATCATATATAAGACTGGCTGTAGCTTTTTCCTCATTTCTTGAAATCCTGACCTTTTTTACATCATCTCCGAACCAAAATAGTATGGGTTCAACCAGGTGTACTCCATAAAAGAATATTCCACCATATTTGGATTCTAAGTCTGCGGGACCGAGACGTACTACATGGTTAAACTCACCCAAAGATTCCAGCTGTTCTTTTATATCAAAAGTTGCATTGCTCTGCCTGATCGAGCTAAACGAAGTCACTGGAGTTCCGATTTCCCGTGCCATGGCCAAAAATTCTTTTCCTTCTGAGATCCGGTAACAAAAAGGCTTATCGATGAATGTCGGGATACCGGCTTTTACGAATGGAGTAGCTGCTTCAAGGTGGTATTTTGCATGCCGGTGATCAACAATTAATGCATCGATCTTTCCCAGCATGTCGTTTGGATTTGATACCATATTGGGTATATTCCCCTTTTCCACGGCCCTCCTGGCAAATTCCTCCGTTTCACCCCATACATATTTGACGGCTATTCCCGGGAATTTTTTATCTGTATTGAACATTTTTCCATATCCAATGGTATGTGAGTTTTCAGCGCCAATGATTCCGATTATCATATCACTGCCTGTTTTTCTTCGTTTGGGTATCAGGCTGAAGGGATAAGCAGAAGAGGAGGCGAGAACCATACCGGTAAAAAGTGCGCTTTTCCCGGTTTTATTTAAGAATGATCTTCTTGATTCCATTTTTTTTATTTGGATATAATAAAATATCTATAATTTCATCTCCCAGCCTTTTTCGTAGGTCCTCCCCCAGTATTGATTTGCTTCTTCATCTCCTGTTATATGCCCGTTGTCCGGGTCAATTTCCAGAGATCTTCCCACTCTTTGGGCAATGTTTCCCAGCTGGACCAGCAGGGTGCTTTTATGGCCTGTATCAACATCTGCATTTACCTTGTCCCCGTTGGTGATCCCTTCAAGTAAATTTCGGATATGTATACCATCCAGGCTTTCAGCGGGATTTACCCTGTTTGTTGGATCAACTTTCTCAGCATCACTCACGTTTTCTACGATATTACCTTTCAGATCGTATATCGTATATGCGTTGCCTCCTGCTATCAGCATACTTCCCTCCTCACCATAAAACATGGAGCCAACCCCGTGACCGTCAACATCTTTGCCATTACAGCTCCTTCCTTCCCATGTCATTGAGACACCCTCTTTAAAGTCCAGGCTAATCACCTGGGTATCTGGTGTTTCCCAATCATCCTCATACCGGTACCTGCCTCCATTTGAGCTCACTTTTAGCGGGAAATCCACCCCCATCCCCCAGCGTAACAGGTCGATGGAGTGAGTACCATTATTCAGGGCCTCACCTGTTCCCCAGTTCCAGAGCCAATGCCAGTTATAATGCACAAGATTGTCTTTATAAGTTCTTCTGGGTGCCGGACCCTGCCAGAGATCCCAGTCAAGCCAGTCCGGGACCGGTACAACCTTGCCTCTCCCAATGGGTCCACGGTTATTGGCATACCAGGCTTTCCCGAAATAGACACGGCCTATGGTCCCACTCCTTAATTTCTGGATCCCTTCTATGACATTTGGCCATGAGCGTCGCTGGCTGCCCATCTGAATGATTTTGCCATAACGCCGGGCAGCTTTTGTTAATATTTCCCCCTCCTGCGGGTTGTGGCTCAAAGGCTTTTCTACATAAACATGTTTACCGGCCTGTATGGCAAGAAGTGACGCAGGTGAGTGCCAGTGATCAGGCGCAGCGATTACCAGGGCATCGATCTCATCACTTTCCAGTGATTCACGAAAATCTGCGTAAGCTTTTGGTTTAAGTGGCTGGATCTCGGCAATACTTTCAATGCATCGCTGGGTGGCCCGGGAATCAACATCGCAAATATGCCTCACCTCGCAATTTTGTTGTTTTGCAAAATTCATAGCCAGTGCCCTGCCTCGTGAATTAACACCCATTACTGAAACCCGGACCGTCCCATTGGATCCGGCAATACGATTATAGCTATGGGCACTGAATCCTGGGAGAACACCGCCTATCGTAACTGCTGCTGTGCCTGTGGCCGCTTTTTTCAGAAAATCTCTTCTCGAATTCATATCAATCATTTTTATTACCCTAATTACGTATATATTTTGATTTTATTTGTTTAAAATAAGATATATTCTTCAATATTGATATAAAGTCATTTTATTTTCTTTACTTTTAATACTTTCATTACATATATGAGTAAATATATAAGGTTCTGAAAGCAAGGAACAGACTGTAGTTTAGGAGGTATATCAGACTTTTTTTTGCTGGATTATTTTATGCATTTAATTATTGAAATCAGACAATTTACCAAATGGAAATGGATCGTTCATCTAATAAGTCGACGGTTACCAGAAGAGCTAAAATATTGGATGAGCTTGATGTGAAAGGGCAGGTAACCGTAAGTGAATTAAGCACCAAGTTTAATATCAGTGCTGTAACCATCAGAAATGACCTCGCTCATCTTGAAAAGCAGAATATGCTGATCAGAGCAAGAGGAGGGGCGATTAAGGTCAAATTCTACAGGATGGAGATTGATCCTTCAATTTCTGATAAGCAAAAAGAATATCAGAAAGAGAAACAAATGATTGCAAAAGCGTCATTAAAGCTCATTGAGGATGGAGATACAATTGTCCTTGATTCAGGAACGACTACAACTGAAATTGCCAAAAACCTTGAACAATTTAATAACCTGACCATCATAACGAATGCCCTGAACATCGCAAGTATCCTTTCAGAGTATGAGAATTTTAATATTTTCATGCCGGGTGGTGCACTGAGGAAGAGATCCCTGTCACTTGTCGGTGCACTTGCCGGCGAGAATTTCAAGAAATTCTATTGTGATAAATTATTTCTCGGGGTTGATGGATTTGATACGCTTCACGGACTATCTACGCCAAATTCAGAAGAGGCTCATGTGAATTCCATCATGATCGGCATGGCCAAGAAAATTATCGTGGTTACTGATTCAAGGAAATTCCTTCGCAGGCGTTTTGCCTTTATAGCCCCAATTACGAAAATCCATGTTGTTATTACAGATTCGGGAATAAGTGAAGAAGATAAAGCGAGATTACAAAATAATGGGGTTGAAGTAATTATTGCCTAGCGCTCATCATTATGTTCAAAAAACCCTGGTTATTATTCGCCCTCATAACGACTGTGTTCTGGGGTACGTGGGGGGCGCTGATCGAAACCCCTGAAAAGGCTGGTTTTCCTGCTACCCTGGGTTATATAGTCTGGTCACTCACAATGATACCACCTGCGCTGGTTGGATTGACGCTCATCAAATGGAAGCTCGATCGCGATTTGATGTCAGTAGTGTTTGGGATGACCATCGGATTGCTGGGTGCCGGGGGACAACTGGCTTTGTTCCATGCACTGGTTGATGGTCCGGCATACCTTGTATTCCCTATCATTTCCCTGTCACCGACCGTGACGGTTATCCTATCTGTGATCTTCCTTAGAGAAACGGCTTCCAGGCGGCATTGGATCGGGATCGTATTGGCCCTGGGAGCCATACTTTTGATGTCATTCCAAAAACCGGATGATACTATTATCAGGGGTTATCTATGGTTCGCATTTGCCATACTGGTTTTTATTGCATGGGGCACACAGGCTTTTTTTATGAAGAAGGCAAATATGACCATGAAGGCCGAAAGTATTTTTTTCTATATGATGGTATCAGGGATCCTTCTTTCCCCCATTGCTTATTTTATGACGGATATGAGCCAGGATATCTACCTGGGATTCAAGGGGCCCTATTTTGCAGCCATCATACATACACTGAACTCCGTCGGAGCCCTGATGCTGGTCTATGCCATCCGGTACGGGAAGGTCATTATTGTTGCTCCCATGACCAATGCAGTGGCTCCGATCATTACGGTGATACTTTCCTTGCTGATCTATGCTGTTATCCCTAACCCCATCATTATTATCGGGATAGTCATTGCCATGATCGCGGTCTATTTGCTTGCTGACTGATAAGGTTGGGATCGAGTCATTGACTCCATCCTGACCATTTTCCATGGCTGTTTTTCTGGCGAAAAAGGCAAAACGGTATTAAATCCCTTCAAATAATTATTTTTAGATAAATATTTAAATAATGAATACTTTATTAAAAATATGTATACCGCTGTTGTTGTGCATGTTCATTGCCAGCACCTGTTCATGCCAGCCGGCTAAAAAAGTCAATATTGCTGTGATTCAGGCAACAGGACTACCGAGACAGGACCCCTTTATGGGGGACTATGATCCTGATATGGTCCGGCCCCAGATGATGGCCCATTTTAATAAATTGTTGGGCCTTTTTGAAGAAGCCGGTGAAATGAATGCGGATTTAGTTTGCGGTCCGGAAGACATGCAACACATTGGGGCATATGGACTGCATATAGATGTGCTGGATCCGGAAACAGGAAAAATCTTTGGTGCTGCACTGGCAGTTCCGGTCCCAGGTCCCCTGACAGACCGGATCTCTGAAATAGCCAAAAAATATGATATGTATATCATCGCGCCTATTTATGAGGTGGATGGGGATAAGGTCTATAATACAGCTGTCCTTTTTGACCGTAAAGGGAATATCATGGGTAAACATCGCAAAACCATATTGCCCGTAATGGAAACCTGGCTGGTATCTACCGGAAATGAATTCGAAGTATTTGAAACTGATTTTGGAACCATTGCCATTGCTACCTGCTTGGAACTTTTTTATCCAGAGATATCAAGTATTTATGCCTTGAAGGGGGCTGATATCATTTTTAATCCAACTATGGGGAGAGACAACCTTCCGGGTCAAAGCCTGGCAACGGCCCATATGTATATTACAAGGGCCAGGGATAACTCGGTTTATATTGCACCTGTAATACTCGGGGACGACGGTAACGGTATCATAGATTTTAATGGGAATGTAATTGCTGAAGCCATAGGTGAGAAAGACGTAGTGATCATGGCAGAGATTGATTTTGCAAGGGAAAGAATACAAGATAGCAAATGGTGGGAGACCATCAATGGAACAAACAATGTCAGGGCCATACATTTTAAATCCAGGCGACCCGAGATCTTCCAGATGCTTACCAATCCCCATCCTCCCATCCTGGACAGGTATAAAGACATATATCTGACGACAGGTGACAGGGAAAAACAGTTGAAGGCGGTCAGGGAAGTTAATTACGGTCCGAACAAGAAATAAATAATAGAATATGATGAATCAAATAAAATAAATAACCTTATGAAATAATTTTTTTATATATGGAAAGAAAATGTAAATTATATATATTTGTATTGAAATAAGACCAAACTTGAATGAAATACCTCGATGTTGATACAAAAGACCTTGAATTGAATGGAGGTTATTACACTGCCAAAGAGATATGCAGTCAACCGGAAATGTGGTTGAAAACATTTGAGAGGGTAAGAGAGGAAAAGGAACAAATCAAAGAATTTCTTGGAAACATACTTGATGAGGTATATCCTTGTGTGATATTGACAGGTGCAGGAACATCTGCATTTATTGGTGAAGTACTTGCCGGTACAGTCCAGAAACAGTGGAAAGTAAGTTCAAAGAGTATTCCTACGACTGATATCATCACCCATGCAGAGGATTACTTTATCCGCTCAAAACCAACTTTACTGGTCTCATTTGCCCGGTCAGGAGATAGTCCTGAGAGTCTGGCAACGGTCAAGCTGGCGGAAGCCAATTGTGATGATCTCTACCAGTTAATTATTACCTGCAATAGAAATGGGGAACTGGCGATTAAATCACGTAACGATCACTCTTACGTATTCATACTGCCTGAAGAAACAAATGACCAGTCACTTGCGATGACAAGTTCATTTTCATCAATGCTGCTGGCAGGATTACTGATCCTGAATCTTGATGATATTGAGAATATGCTTCCGATCATTGAGAGCATGTGTGAGTGTGGAAATTTCATTTTAAAGGAAAACCTCTTAAAACTAAAAACCATTGCAGCGATTGATTTCAAGAGAGCCGTCTTTTTGGGTTCCGGGCCTCTCTTTGGGATTGCCCATGAATCCCACCTGAAAGTACAGGAGCTCTCCGATGGTAAAGTTATTGGTAAATTTGATTCCTTTCTGGGATTCCGACATGGTCCCAGAGCCGTTGTCGATGAATCAACCCTTATAACGTATTTGCTGTCAAATAACGCTTATGCAAGGCAGTATGAACTGGATCTGATAAGATCTATTGATGAATCTCCGATCGGAGCTAAAAGCGTTGGCATTGGATATGATGTTGATGAACCGGGATTAAATTTTGATTTTTCTATCAAAATTCCGAATTGTGGATCAAATATTCCGGAAGAATTTTATAGTGTAATTTATATTCTTCCGGCTCAGATTATAGGTTTTTATAAGTCGTTGGAGTTAGGCCTGGAGCCGGACTCGCCCTCAAAGGAAGGTTCTATATCCCGGGTCGTTCAGGGTGTAAAAATCTATTAGGTTACTTTACCAATAGCAAATCAGTTGCATCTCTAACGATCAATCAGCATTTAAATGAAATTTTTTTATAGGGACTTATCCGTTTCTTTGTAGGCAGGATAGTGAAAAATGCAAGAGATATATTCCTTGAGATTGTCGGCAACAATAAAAAGATTGGTGCAAAAGGGATTTATTCTGTATGTTCAGCCCATGCTGCCGTGCTGGAAGCCTGTTTCATGCAGGCCAGGGAGGATGGATCCATTTTGTTGATTGAATCCACTTCCAACCAGGTTGATCAGGAAGGTGGTTATACTGGCATGAAACCTGTTGATTTTGTTGGGTATGTAAATTCCATTGCCAACAGGATTGGTTTTCCAAAAGAAATGATCATCCTGGGAGGTGATCATCTCGGTCCGAATAAATGGCAGGTACTCCCGGCCTCGGAGGCCATGAATTATGCAAAGGTACTGGTTGAAGAATATGTGAAAGCCGGGTTTCAGAAAATTCACCTTGATACAAGCATGTTCTGTGCGGATGATCCGGGGGACAGGAAAAAACCATTAAGCGATGAGATCGTGGCATCCAGGACTGCCATACTATGCCGGGCAGCTGAAGATGCCTGGATGGATTTTTGTCCAGGTGATCCGCAGCCAGTTTATGTAATTGGAACCGAGGTTCCTCCCCCGGGAGGAGCAAAGGAAGAAGAGGAAATCATTATCCCGACAAAACCGGATGATGCTGTCCGGACCATTGAGGTAACCAGGCAGTCATTTGTTGATGCGGGACTGGCAGATGCGTGGGAACGGGTTGTGGCGGTGGTCGTTCAGCCAGGTGTTGAGTACGGAGATGACATAATATTTAAATATAACCGGGCATTGGCCGCAAAGCTAAGCAGTAAAATAACTGAGTATGACAAGCTAGTCTATGAAGCCCATTCAACAGATTATCAGACTGAAACCGGTTTAAGATCCCTCGTTGAAGACCACTTCTGCATCCTTAAGGTTGGGCCATGGTTAACATTCGCCTACAGGGAAGCCCTGTTTGCCCTGGAATCCATGGAAATTGAGATGATGGGTGCAGGAAATGATGACCTTTCCCGTTTAAGGGATACCATGGATCTGGTGATGCTGCAGGATCCAAAGCATTGGAAGAAATATTATTCAGGAACAGAAAATCAGCAATTATTTAAACGTAAATTCAGCTTTTCTGACAGATCCAGGTATTACTGGACTGATGAATCAATAATCACAGCAAAAAACAGATTGATTCATAATCTCAAAAAAAACAAAATTCCTTTGTCCCTGTTAAGCCAGTTCATGCCTTACCAGTTTTATGAAATATTGGACGGGAGACTGGCTAATGAACCTATGGAACTGGTTTTAAATTATATCCGGATCATCACCGGAATTTATTCCAGGGCCTGTGGTTTGTCGCATGGGTAAAAATTTAAAAAATGAGATTACAGGACAAGTATAAAGAACTCCAGCCTGCTCCTATTGCCTTGCTCGCCACCAATTTTTACAATTTCGAGACCCTTGAAGGAGTATTGCAGGCTGCGGTCAGGTGTAACAGCCCCATAATCCTGCAACTTACCCGGAGCTCTATTGAATATATGGGTTTGCCATTGGCTTTTCAGATGGCCAGGGCCGCCATAGACCTTCATGGTGTTGATGCCTGGGTACATCTGGACCATGGAGATTCTTTTGAATTGGCGGCACAATGCCTTGATGCTGGATTTGATTCAGTCATGATCGATGCCAGTGAAAAACCCTTCCGTGAAAACATTAAAATCACAAAGAGAGTTGTATCCCTGGCGAGTAAATATGGTGCCTGTGTTGAGGCAGAACTCGGTTATGTGGCAAAACTAGGACAATCAACAGAAAAAGAAGGTTTTACAATGCCGGAAGAAGCCAGCAGGTTCGTGAATGAAACCGGGGTAGATGCCCTGGCTGTCGCCATCGGTACTTCACATGGT
>Ga0255055_10001979_pt1 | contig 14568 bp, 7 predicted proteins | sample JV7_2_27_MG_FD_188633 | JGI IMG/M metagenome (GOLD analysis project Ga0255055, IMG submission 188633) | Seawater microbial communities from Jervis Inlet, British Columbia, Canada - JV7_2_27 | ecosystem: Environmental > Aquatic > Marine > Inlet | place: Canada: British Columbia | collected...
TTACATGCCTGGGTACCGGAATAATCGAACTCACACGCCTGGCTGATGATGATCGGGCCGGCACCGATGATTAAGATCCGATGGATGTCTGTTCGTTTGGGCATAAATGCTCACTTCGTTCGCAGGTAAAAGAGCGCTACGCTTTAGGATCACTTCGTTTGAGGAGCGCTGCGCTTTAGGCTTATAAGCTTGCCTCAAACCTAAATCCGCCGCAGGCGGAGCTCCTCGAGGCCCGAAGGGCCGCTCCTCTAGTCTCCGCCACAGTTGGAGACAATCCTTAATGCTTTATCGCATCAGTTCTTTAAACTCATCAAAGAGGTAGCGTGCATCGTGCGGACCGGGAGATGCTTCAGGATGGTATTGCACCGAAAATATCGGGTATTTGCGGTGCCGAAAGCCCTCCAGGGTATTGTCATTTAAATTGATGTGGGTAATTTCAATATCATTTCCCTGGAGAGATTCCGTATCTACGGCAAATCCATGGTTCTGGGAGGTAATTTCGACCTTCCCGGTTCGAACATTTTTGACCGGTTGATTAGCACCCCGATGGCCGAATTTCAACTTAAATGTTTGGGCACCCAGCGCCAGCCCGAGGAGCTGGTGCCCGAGACAGATACCGAATATGGGGCGGTAGTCCAAAAGCGCTTGAATGGTTTCGATTGCATCACTAACCGGCTCGGGATCCCCCGGACCGTTTGAAAGAAAAATGCCATCCGGCGCCATGGCTTGAATGCTATCGGCGGTGGTGGCAGATGGAACCACCACCAGCTCAAATCCGGCCTTTTCCATTTGCCTCAGAATGTTAAATTTGATGCCAAAATCAAATACGACCACCGAGGATTTTAGGCCGCGATGTCGCCAGATGGTTTTGTCCAGCGGGCGGCTGTCGGCAGGAATAATTTCCGGTTTACCACTCTCCCAGTAAAAAGGATCCGGAGTTGTCACCACTTTAGCTAGATTTAAACCCGCCATTTGGGGAATTTCGTTGGCTCTTTTCACCAGAGAAGCCGGCCTTAAATCGTCCGTGGAAATAATCGCCCGCATGGCGCCGGCATTTCGGATATGACGTGTAATCGCCCGGGTATCCAGGTGCTCAACACCCAGTATGCCATGGCTTGTCAGGTAATCGGCCAGGGTTGCCGTCGATCGGAAATTACTGGGGTACGCCTGATACTCTTTTATTAAAAAGCCCGCAACCTGGATGCGGCCGGACTCAATGTCTTCAGGATTAACGCCGTAGTTTCCAATAAGCGGATAGGTCATGACGACCATTTGTCCGCTGTAGGAAGGGTCGGTCAGGATTTCCTGATAGCCGGTCATGCCGGTGTTAAATACAACTTCGCCCGCCGCTTCTCCCTTTCCGGCAAATGACCGGCAGGCAAAGGTGCGGCCGTCCTCTAATGCGAGTAATGCGTCCATAAAAAAATAAGATCTTGTTTTATTGGTTTTATTTGTTTAATTCGTTTAATTGGTTTAGGGCATCTGGTTCTTAAACTCAACCCATTGAACCAATCAAACCAATCAAACCAATTAAACTATTCTATGGGTGTGTTCTCCACCAGGTCCCACACCCCGCACGGACAGGCTCCGGCACAGAAACCGCATCCGATGCACAGATTTTCATCCACGACATATTCGTAGGCATCATCCTCCAATTCTTCTTTACGGATGGCAGATGTCGGGCATACGGAGACACAGATGCCGCAGTCCCGGCAGGCACCGCAGGATGAGCATTGTGACCCGCAATGATCCAGATCGGCAAATTCGGTAATCCGGGGATCAAAATATTCCAGTGTCACCCGCCGGCGATCGATCATAGCGCGCTTTTCGAAAGCCGGTCTTTTGCCTTCTAAAATGTCGCAAATCGTCCGGGCAACAACCCGGCCGGATCCAATGGCTTCGGTCAGCAACCCCGGCTTGACCACATCGCCGAGAGCAAAGATTTGGGGGTCTGACGTCTGATAGTTGTCATTTATCTTAACAAACCCGTTTTCGGTTGTGACCGTTTCGGGAATAGACTCGAGATCCGGCACATCGCCAATGGAAACAATCACCGTATCGGCGGGCACTTCTTCTCCGCTGGTCAGTTTCACACCCGATGGGGTAATTTCCTGGGTAAATACCGGCCACATAAATTCGGCCCCCACTGCCTCTGCGGCATCTCTTTCTTTGCCGTAAGATGCCGGCTCCTGAATATCCAGCAGGGTGATTTTCCGAGCTCCCAGACGGTGTGCTTCGGCAGCCGCATCGCAACCCACATTGCCGGCCCCGATGATGACCACATTTTTACCCACCTTGGTTTTGTTTGTTTTGGCTGCCTTCAGAAAATCAAGCGCCGTGATGGTTCTTTCATTCCCCGGAATCGGCAGGCTTCTGGGTTTCTGGGCTCCAGTGGCAATGATGACAAAATCAAAATCCGCTTTGAGCTGGATGATGTCTTTTGCACCCAGGGGCTGTCGAAGGTTTACCTGGGGAATCACCTCTTTGATCCGCTGCATCTCTTTGGTAATCACTTTTTTGGGAATTCGGCTCTCGGGAATAACCTGCGTTATTTTTCCGCCGAGTGTCTTTGCCACCTCGTAAATGGTGACCTGATGCGCCTGCCGGCGCAGCTGCCAGGCAACGGAAATCCCGGCCGGCCCGCCGCCGATGACCGCAATTTTTTTATCGCCTGCCGGTGGAAGATCGGGCAGTTTGGCCTTGAGACTCGCCTGACCCAGTTGGGTGACGTCCACCGGTGCCATTGCTGAAATTTGCCGTGTGCAGGACTGCATGCACAGGTTGGGGCACAAATATCCGCATACCGATGCCGGAAAGGGCGTATAACCCAGTGCCAGATCCACCGCTTCATCCACGCGGCCTTCACGAATCAGGCGCCATCTTTCCTGCACGGGAATGCCGGTCGGACAGGTCGCTTCACAGGGTGCCGCATATTTGCGGTTCTCCCAGACCGGAACAAATCGCCGCAGGAAACTGTTGGTAATCAAGGCAATGGGTGTTCGATCCAGTTGGGTAAGATCGCCGATTAAGCCACCCTGGCCCAGTTCCTTGTCCCAGGCCTCCGCTCGAAAAGAATGCATGGATCGCATCGGGCGGGAGACTTTTTCCTGGGGCGTGCGGGCCACCAGAAGCTGCCACTGTTTTTTATCGGAAAACGTTTTAATAAGCTCGGATCGATCAATTTTCTGCAGGAAAGCGTTTAATTTCTCCGTCAGCCAGTTCCAATCATCGTCTTTGATCGGAACCAGTTTGGCATCAGGCTGGCTGTAGCCACTATGCTCTCCCCGGAAGAAAACCTTCCCGCCAACCATTCCGACAAAGGGCCGATAGCCCAAAACATTTTTCGGATTTTGAGCCTCATGTCCGCAAACCACGGCGATTCCGCCGGCCATAAATTCACCGAAGTAATCACCGGCCGAACCCAGCACCCAGAGCTCGGGTGGTGCAAAACGCGGATTATGTTTGGTCATGGTCATGCCGCGGGCACCGATGTTACCGGCGATAAATATTTTGCCCTGTGCCATGGCATTGGCACAGCCGTTGCCGGCATTTCCATGGATGACAATCTCGGCCCCGGCATTGAGCCACCCCACATCATCTGAAGCCGGGCCTAAGACTTCAATAAAGGTGTTGGGAAATCCCATTGATCCCACCCGCTGCCCGGGGTGGCCGGTTATTTTGATACGAACCGGTTCATTTGCCGTGCGCCAGAGGCGGCCGCCGATTCCGTGCTGACCGAAGGCATGCACTTCTATCGAACGCCGACCCCGGGCAACCGCCTCTTGAATCTGCTCTTCAAGTACCCTTGATTCCAGTCTTTCTCCGCTGATTTTACCCGAAATCATTTTGGGTGGTTTATTGTTAACAGTGGCCTGGTTATCCATTTATGGTCTCCAACTTAAACAACGTACTTAATCTTCAATCGCTCCGCCACATTGGGGTCATCGATGCCCAGCGCATCGGACATGCCGATGGGCAATGATGTGGATCGCCCCAGCGGCGCTACTATTTTTTTAAGCTCAATATCAAAGCTTAAATAAAGGTCGACCACCCGTTGGGCCACCTGCTCAGCGTCAAGGCGCCGATACAGGCGCGGGTCCTGCGATGTTATTCCCTTAGGACAAAGACCGATGTTGCAAATGTTGCAGCGGTCGGATTCAGAACCCAGACACCCGGCAGCCGCCTGCATGACGTACTTGCCGATTTGCACACCACTGGCGCCCAGCATAATAAGCGCGGCGGCATTGGCCGCCAGATTCCCGTTTTTGCCGACGCCGCCGCCGGCAAACAACGGCAGTTGATTTTGCATGCCCACTTCCACCAGGGTCAAATAGGCATCGCGAATATTGCTCGCGATGGGGTGGCCCATGTGGTTCATGGAAACATTATAAGCGGCACCTGTCCCCCCATCCTCGCCGTCAATAGCCAGCCCTGCGGCGTAAGGGTTGCGGGTCAGGTTGTTTAAGACCGCCATAGCCGTCGAGGTGCCCGAAATTTTCGGATACACCGGCACCCGGAAGCCCCAGGCCATGTACATGGACTGGATCATCTTGGCGACCGATTCTTCAATCGAATACTTGGTCTGGTGGGTGGGCGGACTCGGCAGGTTGATGCCGGTGGGCACACCCCGGATGGCAGCAATCAGTTTGTTGACTTTGTACCACATCAGCAGCCCGCCATCACCGGGTTTGGCGCCCTGCCCGTACTTGATCTCGATGGCACAGGGATCTTCTTTCATTTCCGGGATGGCGTGAATAATTTCATCCCAGCCAAAATAGCCGCTGGCGATCTGCAGGATGACATATTTTAAAAACCGAGACCGCAGCAGCCGCGGCGGGCATCCGCCCTCACCGGTACAGATCCGCACGGGCATACCCAGTTCTTCATTTAAATAGGCCACACCCATCTGCAATCCTTCCCACATGTTGGGTGACAGGGCCCCGAAAGACATGGCGCCGATAATCAACGGATAGATTTCGCGAACCGGTGGAATCCAGCCGTTTACGCTTAAAAATTTCAGGTTGTCTTCGGGCGGCAAAACGCGTCCCAGCAAAGTGCGCAGTTCGAACTCATGGCGGCCGGCATCCAGGGCCGGGTCAGTTAACATCGAGATGCGGATAAATTTCAGGCGATCGAGGATACCACCGGGCACATTGCGCCGTCCGCCCCGTCTGCGGGGCTGGCCGCCCTGGTCAACGTGAAATTTGAGTTTATCGGCTTCATCACTTCGGCAGGGAACAATGCAGTCATTGGGGCAAACCATGGTGCACATGGCACAGCCGATACAGCGGTAAGCCGGGTCTGTTTTTTGCCGGATGCCGTAATAACTTTTATATGCCATGTCTGGCGCTTGGGTCAGGTCTGCCGGTGGCTCGAGCAGCCGCTTGCGAAATACCCCCAGTTCAATGGCATTTACCGGACATATCGCCGTGCATTTGCCGCAAAGGGTACATCTTTCTTTATCCCATAGGACCTGCCACGGTAAGTCTTTAACACTCAGTGTGGAAGGGGTAATGGGTCTTTCTGGTTCCATAACGTAACCTCCTGACGCCCCGGACCGACAAGGGCCGTATCCAGATGCATCGGTTGAAAATCCTTGCTTTTATCCCGGTTTGGAATGGCGGCGTCCAGGCCGCAGATTTCTGAAGAAAATGCATAGACACCGGGCTTTCCGCCGACAACGCCGGGTCGCAGTTTCTTACGATCCTGCACCATAAACACACTATGGTCCGGAAGACAGCCGATAACACAATTGGGCCCATCAGTAATCAGCGGCCGGCATGTTTGTTTAAGATTCTTTAAGAAATTACGGTTGGGATGGTCTAGTAAATCTTCATCCTGAAGCGGTGTAATAACATGCTTGTAGGTTTCAATTCCAAGCCCGAGTTTGGAAACCGCATAATGCAGGATGTGGGTAAACACCTCCGAGTCCGATTGATAGCCGGAATAGCCTGGAAAGCCTCTGGACTCCAAAAATGATCGGATCGGAACAAATGCCGTATTTTCCCCGTTGGTCATGGTTGAATATCCCTGAATGAAAAACGGATGACAGGCATACAGGGTAATGGCATAATTGGTGTTCTGGCGTCCCTGGGCCATGATCACTCTGGCAAAAAGTTCTTTGCGATCCAGATTCAGATGCTGGGCAACCAGCATGGGATCTCCGATTTCCTTGATCATAATCACATCCGGCCAGAAGGAAAAAACAATCATATCATTTTTTTCCTCCCCCATGGCCCTGAGCTGAAGCCGAATTTTAAGGAGTTGATCATAGAGTTCCGCCTGGCTGAAATCCTCCCATTCTTCCGGGTATTCATAGGCCCGAATCAGATATACATCCCGTTTGGGAACACCGGGAGGAGGTATCTTGGGCAATTTAACCGAGATTTTATATTTGGTCATAAAGCCGATATCCATCATAAAAGTGTCCAGGCGCTTTAATCCTTTATCGCTGAAAATCCCCGATAGAATCGGGGCGTCTTTCATCTCATCAAACGGCCCGGCAAGATCACGCAGAAAAATCCCGACTCCTGAACAATCATGACCTTCGCGCATAACATCAAGCGCCTCCAGAGCGACCATTGGGGATAACGGCTCCTGGCTGGTGATGGCAAATAAGCGACACATGGTAATTGATCTCCTTTTTCCGTATAAAATTAAAGATAAAAAATCCTGCCTGGGCAACAAATGACAATGCTGCGACCTCCATTGCGATGGAACCGGCACGTTACAGCAATGTAGATCGGATCAGTCAGGTTACCGCTTGAGGCAGGAAGTACTGCAAATTATGGTAGTCAAGAAATTCATAATTAGAATCTTTATGGGAGGTTATCGGAATCGCTTATATCATATAAACATAATTTGAAAAACAAAAAATTGATTTATATCAACGATTAGTCCAAAAATACAAATTACCCCTAGGAAGTCTTCAGCAATGACCATGCCAGAGCGCGAAGCCCTGCAAATGCCCATAATCATTGGATCCATGAATCATTCCAAAAAACAACAGGCAATAAACATACATAAATGTAATAGATTGGGCAGGAATTTTACAAAAATGTAAGAATTAAGGCGATAATCGCCAAGGGGATATTATTTTGACAACCGAACGGCTTTATTTTATTAATGGTATTATTTTCTTCAAACAACTTGCCGCCACATTGGGCAATCGTTTGTTAGAAACGTATAAGATGATAACGCCGGGTAAGAAGTAAAGGCAGCCATAGTTTACGCTGTAATCGTCCTCGTCCTCGTACTCGTACTCGAAAACTATAAGGATGTGAGCAAACTGATCTTGGGTCGAGGACGAGGACGATTAGGAAAGATAAGGAGAAATTTATGCCAAAACAGCCTTCAAAAATATTTAATTCGCGATGCCTGACCCGACGCGATTTTTTATGGCTTTCATCGTTGGCCGCCGCCGGCTATGTCTTCGGATGCGCCACGGATCCGGTTACCGGAAAATCACAACTTATGCTGGTATCCGAAGATACCGAAATTCAAATCGACCGGCAGTACTCACCCATTCAGTTTTCCTCAGATTTCGGGGAAGTGCAAGACAGCAAATTAAACCGCTATGTCAGCCAGGTCGGAAACAAGATGACCGCATCGTCCCATCGACCCCACATGCCCTATTCGTTTCGAGTGGTAAACGCCACCTATATCAATGCCTATGCTTTTCCCGGCGGCAGTATAGCCGCCACCCGCGGTATTATGCTCTCGCTGGACAACGAAGCCGAACTGGCCGCCCTGCTGGGCCACGAACTGGGTCATGTAAACGCCCGGCATTCAGCCGAACAGATGTCAAAAGGGCAGCTAACCCAGGCGGTCGTCGGCGGAATTTCGGTGCTGGCCGGAACCCAGAGTGCCGCTCTGGGAGACCTGGCCGGCCAGCTGGGCCAGGTTGGAGCCGGTGCATTGCTGGCATCTTATAGCCGGGATAACGAACGTGAAGCCGATGCCCTGGGCATGCAATATATGGTGGGTGCCGGCTATGGTTCCGAGGGCTTTGTCGGACTGATGGACATGCTAAACAGCATGTCCAAACACAAAAACACTACCGTCGACCTGTTATTTGCCACCCATCCGATGAGCCAGGAACGGCATGATACAGCAGTTCAGACTGCCAAAACAAAATATCAGGCCGCTTTAAAAGGACCGCTTCTTAGAGAACGCTATATGGACCATACCGCCGGGCTGCGGGCCAAGAAAAGCGCGATCGAAGAGATTCAAAAAGGCGAAAAGCAAATGGCCCAACGCAAATACGATGCCGCCGGCGGACATTTCCGCAGGGCGCTGAAAAAAGCGCCCAACGATTATGTTGCCCTATGCATGATGTCGATAAGCAACCTGGCCCAGAAAAAATACGCGGTCGGACGCCAGTACGCCGAGATGGCCCAAAAATCCTATCCCAAAGAAGCCCAGGCCTATCACCTCAGCGGCTTTTCCAAAATTCAGTTAAAAGATTTCGATGGTGCCTATGAAGAATTTAACTCCTTTGAATTGCTGCTGCCCGGAAATCCAAACACCATTTTCTTTAAAGGCTATTGCAAGGAAGGCATGAATCAGATCGAGCCGGCGGCCAATGAATACCAGCGCTATCTGCAAGTGGTGCAGCAGGGCAAGTACGCCCAGCATGCCTATAAAAGTTTGGTGGATTGGGGGTATATTAAGTAGCACAAAATGGAGTAATGGAGTTATGGAGTATTGGAGTATTGTAAAATAAATTTACTGTTTTGCACACCCATTCGTGTTTCCATTACTCCATTGCTCCAGTACTCCATTTCTCCAAAAGAAGTGCCTTTTGGCAATACAATTGATTTTAGCACCGAAATTGGATTTTGTATAAAACTTGACCAAAGATGACTAACCTTCCCGACATACTCGTTCAGGGCCTGGAAAGAAAGTGGGAGGCGTTCAAGCATTCATCTGCCACAAATAAAATTGACCTCCCAAAAGACCGGCAGATCTTAAAAGCACTTCAACGCGTGTTTGCATTTAGCGATTTTGTTGCCAAAAACTGCACCCGCAGCCCGGCACTATTATCCGACCTCATCCGCAGCGGAGACCTTCAACGACGCTATTCCAAAAATAACTATGATCAAAAACTAAAAAAAGCCCTCGTTGATGTAAAGGATGAAGCGGCTTTAATCCACATTCTGCGTACTTATCGATGCCGGGAAATGACGAGAATTGCATTTCGCGACCTTGCCGGCTGGAATAATCTGTCCGAAACCGTCACCGATCTCTCCGGCCTGGCCGATGCCTGCCTCGAGCATGCCACAGCTGTTCTTTACGGCTGGTTATCTCAAAAATTGGGAGCGCCCACCGCCGAAGACGGCTCCCGTCAGCAACTGATTATTCTGGGCCTCGGAAAACTGGGAGCACGCGAGCTAAACTTTTCATCCGATGTCGATCTTATCTATACTTACCCAAAAGCCGGTCATACCCGCGGAGCCGCGCAGTCGGTCAACAATGATGATTTTTTTGCCCGCCTTGGCCGCCAGCTCATCAAGGTTATCAGTCAACCGACCGGCGATGGATTCGTGTTCCGCACGGATCTACGCTTGCGGCCCTACGGAGAAAACGGCCCTCTGGTGATGAATTTTGATGCCATGGAAAATTACTACGAAGAGCAGGGCCGGGAGTGGGAACGCTACGCCATGATCAGAGCCCGGGTTGTCGCCGGAGATAAAATAGCCGGTAACCATCTGCTAGAACGGCTAAATCCCTTTATCTACCGCAGGTATCTGGATTACGGCGCCTTTGATTCATTGAGAGAGATGAAACAAATGATATCTCTTGAGGTCAGGCGTAAGGCAATGGAACACAACATTAAGCTGGGAAGAGGAGGGATTCGGGAAATTGAGTTCTTCGGCCACATGTTTCAACTGATTCGTGGCGGCGTCACACCCGATCTTCAACAACCCAGCATCCTGAAGGTTTTAAAAATTCTGGCCCGCGACAACCACATTCCCGCAGAGGTTTGTAATGAGTTGGGGGCCGCTTATGTCTTCCTTAGAAATACCGAACACCGGCTGCAGGAATTTGACGATCAACAAACCCATGATTTGCCCTTAGAGGCACAGGATCAAGACCGTCTGGCCGCGTCCATGGGGTTTGCGGATGCAGCCGGATTCAATTCACAGCTTGCACAGCATCGCAACAATGTACACCGCCATTTTCAGATTCTGTTGGGAACCAAAGATTCTGAATCCGGAACACAAAAATTAGAAGAACAGCTGCAGGGTATCTGGCAGGGTTTGATCGGCGACAGCCAGGCTGATGAGATACTGGTGGGCGCCGGATTTGACCAGCCCCAGGAGGCACTGCGATTATTGGCATATTTACGAAGTTCGCTCGGATCAAGTCAGTTAGGACAAAAAGGCCACCAGCGTCTTGAAAAATTAATTCCCCAGGTACTTAAAGAGGTCGGGGACCGCGATAGATCTGAAATTATCCTCGGTCGCATCATTGATCTGATAATATCGATTGGCGGGCGCATCAGCTATCTTGCGCTTTTGCTTGAAAACCCGGATGCATTAACCCACCTGATTCAACTTGCGGAGGCCAGCCCCTGGATTGCTTCATTTCTAGCCCAGCATCCAGTTCTTTTAGACGAGCTCCTGGATCCTCGCACGCTCTATATTCCGCCCGAGGCCAAGCAGATAAAAGTTGATTTGAACCAACGCATGCGCCAGGCCCCTGCGGATGACCTGGAATATCAGATCGAACAGTTGTGTGTTTTCAAAGAAATCAATGTCCTAAGGGTTGCTGCAGCCGATGTTAGTGGAGCATCACCCTTAATGCGTGTTAGTGACCACCTGTCGGATATAGCCGAGACAGTCCTGGGTGAAGTCGTCAAAATTGCATATGCGCATCTGCAGGAAAAGCACGGCGCTCCGGCCTGCCTTCTGGACGGGGTTTTTTGTGATAGCGGTTTTGCGGTTATCGCTTATGGCAAACTCGGTGGGCTGGAACTTGGATACGGTTCGGACCTTGACCTGGTATTTCTGCACTCCGGAACCCGGGAAAAAACCCAGGGGAGCCAACAGGCGATCGACAGTGCCCAATTTTATAACCGTCTCGGGCAGCGTGTTATTCATATCCTGACCTCCCACACGCGGGCCGGCCGGTTGTATGAAATTGACATGCGACTGCGACCCAGCGGGGCTTCCGGGGTTCTTGTCAGCCATGCGGAGGGATTTCGCGATTATCAGCAAAACCAGGCCTGGACCTGGGAACACCAGGCTTTGATAAAAGCCCGACCCATTCTTGGAGATCCGCTGCTAACCGATCACTTTAAAAGCACCCGTAACAAAGTCCTGGCCCGTGAGCGCCAGAAGCGTAAACTAAGGGAAGAAGTGACCCGTATGCGAGACCGCATGCGCAAAGAACTTTTAAAACCCGAGGCGGGGATGTTTGATCTCAAGCAGGATATCGGCGGAATGGTGGATATCGAATTTTTAGTACAGTATCTGGTGTTGCTAAAATCGCATGAATATCGCGCATTGCTGCAATGGACCGATAATGTGCGCCTGATCCAGACCTTGATCACAACAGGCGCTATAGATGAATATACAGCCCACATTTTAAAACATGCGTATCTGATTTATCGGGCAGCAGCCCATCAGGCCAGTCTTCAGGAAAAACCCGCCCAGGTCCCCCGGGAAAAATTCAGTCACCTGCGAAACCGTGTGGAAAAAATCTGGAATACATTTTTAGGAAATCATTAAATCTGTTCAATGATCGATAAACGTCCTGAGATTGCGGCTGTATTTTGATTGTTGAAGCTTTTTAGACTTTGCAAATCTTGCACTTTCAATCGTTCACCCCCAGTCATCATCGGCGGGGCATGAATAACTTAAAAAACTGATATTACATTTTTGTAATATTTTTGCTTTATTTCTGGCAAATTTGTAACAACCGGACGTCCCGCCTTCTCGGCGAAAGTCATGTTATCATACTGAAATTATACATTTTTTATCAACCTTGGACTTCATGGCATACATGTTGCTCAATAAACTATGACTCATTTAATCAATATGAAGCATACCGCAAAATGAAAAATGTACACCAACAAACAGCCCGGCAGCTGCAGCAAAAAACGAAAGGGTTGATTGCGCGCCTTTTAAAGGGAAAAGAACCCGACTTTTTAAAGCAGCATGCCCGGCTCTTAGACGATTATTTCCGCCAGGCATTTGAAACCAGCAGGGTCGGTCCCCGTATGGATATCCGTAAAAACCCGTATGCCATTATTGCCTTGGGCGGCTACGGCAGAGAGGAACAATGCATCCATTCCGATGTCGATCTATTGTTTCTGTTTAAAAAGAAGGTTCCGCGGGAGGCCGAAAACTTGATCCAGGAAATCATCTATCCGTTATGGGATATTGGCCTGGATGTCGGCTATGCCACCCGCTCGCTGAAAGAGTGTTTGGCGCTCGCCGGCAAAGATTATGAAGTGCTGACCCCGATGCTGGACGCCAGATTTGTCTGCGGAGGGTCCCTGATTTACGCGAATCTTCTGGATGAATTGCGCGCAAAGATCATTTCTAAAAAATCACAAAATATTATCAACTGGCTGGTTGAAAATAATGAATTGCGCCACGCCCAATTCGGTGATTCGGCCTATTTACTCGAGCCCAATCTTAAAGAGGGCCAGGGCGGTTTGCGAGACTATCACACCATGCTGTGGATTGCGCGCATCGCCTTTAATGCAAAACAATCCAGAGACCTTGAATACCTGGGACACCTTTCGCATAAAGAGTTCCAGACCTTAAGCCGATCCATCGGCTTTATCTGGAACGTGCGCAATCGGATTCATTACATCTGCGGTCGCAAGTGTGATCAGCTGCACTTTGAAAACCAGGTTAAGCTGGCCCGCTCACTGAACTACAAGAAAAATAACGGACAGGAACCGGTCGAAAGATTTATGGGAGAGTTACACGGAAAAATGGAGGCCCTAAAGCAGCAGCACCTGGTGTTTCTGCATGAGCTGGGCTACGAGAAAATAAGGAAACGCAAAAGAAAATCACAGAAAAAAAGTGCTGTTGAGGGCCTGGAAGTGATCAAATGGGGAATGCTTAATTTCGGTGGGCCGGAGGCCATCATAAAAAAACCGGAACTTTTAATGAAGATATTTGAAGAAAGTGCGCGCCTCAAAATTCCCTTAAGCGCTGAAGCCAAGCGGTTGGTAAAAGAATTTTCCCATCTTGTAAATAAAACATATCGAACTTCCGAGCCGGTCGTTAAATCATTCGAACGGATTTTACTCGCCCCGGCGCCGAAATTTAATGTCCTCAATGAAATGTTAAACACGCGTTTTCTGGAAAAGTTTATCCCTGAATTCCGCGGCGTCCGCAACCGCATCCAGTACGATGAGTATCATCTTTATCCGGTCGATAAGCATCTGTTGCGCAGCGTGCAAACCGTCAAAAAATTCGGCACGGCCGGAGACAGCAGCCTGGAACCGTTATGCGAAAAGATTTACCGGAATCTGAAAAGAAAGAAGCTTTTGCTCTGGGCGGCCTTACTGCACGATATCGGCAAGGGCGAATCTGAAGAAGATCATTCAACAAAAGGCGCTAAGATCGTTAAAAACATCCTGACTCAAAAGGGCTTGAAGCCCGCAGACATCGAAACGGTAATTTTTCTGGTTCAGGAACATCTTTTGTTTATTAAAACCGCTACCCGCCGGGATATCTACGACGAGGAAACGGCCATTTCCTGTGCTCGCAAGATAAAGGACATCGAGCGCCTAAAGATGCTTTATTTGCTGACCATCGCCGATTCGATCGCAACCGGGCCGATGGCCTGGAACGATTGGACGGCAACGCTTTTGAGAGATTTTTTCCTCAAAACTTTTAATGTACTGGAAAAAGGGGAACTGGCCACCGCCCGGGCTGTCGAAGTTGCGGAGCAGAAGAAAAGGGAGGCCATCCGTTCAGCCCGCAACTCCAGGGCCAAAAAGAAAATCGAAGCCCTGCTGGATGTGATGTCGCCGCGATATCTTTTATATATGCCGGCTCTTGAAATTAAAAAACATATCAGGCTTTACAATAATCTATCCACGGACAATACCGACTTTATATGGGAAATCGAACACGCAGCCGATGCCAACACCCGCTCTGTTACCATCTGTGCCCAGGATCGTCCCGGTCTGATTTCAAAAATTGCCGGTGTATTTACCTTAAACAACATCGATATTCTGGACGTTCAGGTCTTTACCTGGCGCAATAATATTGCGCTGGATATTTTCAAAGTTAAACCCCCACCGGATCCGATACTGGAAGACGAAAAATGGCAGCGCACCGCCGCGCACCTTGGGGCCGCATTGTCGGACGAACTGGATCTGACCGCAGCCCTTAAAAAGAAGGTGCGCGCTTACCGTAGCGGCAAAGCCGGGCTTGATAAAAAACCCCATCAGGTCACGGTGGATAATTCCAGTTCCAGTTTTTTTACCATCATCGAAGTGTTCACCTATGATTTTCCCGGTCTGCTCTTCAGTGTTACAGATGCGCTTTATCGCTGCGATCTGAACATCTGGGTTGCTAAAATCGCGACCAAAGC
>Ga0255055_10001980_pt1 | contig 14564 bp, 17 predicted proteins | sample JV7_2_27_MG_FD_188633 | JGI IMG/M metagenome (GOLD analysis project Ga0255055, IMG submission 188633) | Seawater microbial communities from Jervis Inlet, British Columbia, Canada - JV7_2_27 | ecosystem: Environmental > Aquatic > Marine > Inlet | place: Canada: British Columbia | collected...
ATATCTTCATGGTCGGGTCGTATATCGGCTTCGGTATTTCCGTCGCCCTGATCGCGGTTGCCTCCTCGGGGATCCTCGCGATGCCCAACTGGCTGATCCTGGTGTTAACGATCCTCATCTCCATGTTTCTGACGTCCTTTGTGGGAATCATCGTGGAGCGGGTAGGGTACCGGCCTTTGCGAAACGCGCCTCGCGCCTCGGCCGCCATCACGGGCCTGATGATAGGAATCATATTGGAAACCGGCAACCTGGCTCTGCTGGGAGCCCGGCGGGTCAGTTTTCCTTCCCTCATCGAAACAGTCACCTACAACGTGGGCGGCGTTTTCGTAACCAACAAGAAAATCATGATCGTTCTCGTTTCGTTGCTCCTGACCCTTGCCCTGCACCAGTTTGTCCGCAGGACGAAGTGGGGGATGGCCATGCGGGCGATGGCCTTCGACTTTGCCGTCGTCCCCCTGATGGGGGTACCGCTTAACACCATGGCCGCTCTGACATTCGCGATCGGTTCCGCCCTGGCCGCCGTGGCGGGGATCCTCTTCGGCGTTGCCTACCCCGTATTGGACCCCTACATGGGCATTCTGATCGGATGGAAGGCGTTCGTGGCGGCCATCCTGGGAGGACGAGGCTCCGTCCTGGGAGCAACTCTTGCCGGCTTCCTGCTGGGGTTCACCGAGATATTCGTGGCAACGATCTTCCCCTCGACCTTGCGCGACCTGATCGCCTACTCCATCATCCTGCTGATCCTGACGTTTCGGCCTCACGGCTTTTTCGGTGAGCCGTACAGCGCGCGGTTGAGGCTCTGATGCTTCGGAATATCCGGGCTTCCTTCTCCCAAATTCCTTTAATCGGGTGGCTTTTGGGTGCTTTGACCGCCGTGGCTCTGGACCTGTACGTGGGTACTTCTCTCGCCCTTACCCTGGGATTGCCCAAAATACCCGTTTTGTTCGGTTTTGTCATCATGCTGAAAAAACCCGTCATGATCCCCGGCGCGATCCTGTACGTGCTGTTGATCTACGTGCTCCCGGCAGTCGTCATCACATGGTCGACCATCCCCCTTACGAACCGGCTCGCAGCGACCCTGTTCCGGCTGCCGATGGTGATCGCGGTGGCGATCTATCTTGCCCTGTTATACGCAATCCTGCATTTGTGGGCGGGATTAAGCGCCTACCGGGACCTCGTGCTCCGGCTCACCCTGATCGCCATCATCATCACCTTGAGCTTGAACGTGATCAACGGCTACATGGGCGAGTTCTCTTGTTCCCACCCCGGGTTCATGGCCCTGGGAGCATACTGCGCCTCGGTGTTCACCGTGGGACTGCTGGTCAATGATCGACTCTTCGGGGCAGCTTTCCTCCCTCCGGCCCTGGGGCCGTTCCTGTTCCCCATCGCCCTGATCATGGGCGGACTTGTTGCCTCCCTCGGTGCCCTGATTGTCGCGATTCCCTCCTTTCGAACGCGGGGGGACTACCTCGCCATCATCTCCCTGGCGTTCCTGTTCATTGTCAAGAGTCTCCTCGAGAACCTCGAGTTCGTCAGGGGCCCGCGAGGACTTAGCGGCCAGCCGGATTGGGCCGGCCTGCCCACGGTGTTCCTGTGGACCGTCATCTGCATATGGAGCATCAACAATTTCGTGCGCTCCACGATCGGAAAGGCCTTGAACGCGGTGCGTGACAACGAAATGGCGGCCAATGCCATGACGGTCAACACGCGACGCACCAAGATGGTGGCGTTTCTTTTCGCGGCTTTTTGGGCCGGCGTTGGCGGTGGGCTTTTCGCCCATGTGCTGCGATACGTGAACCCGTCTACCTTCGGAATTCAAAAACTCGCCGAGATCCTGGCCATGGTGTACTTCGGGGGCTTGAACTCCGTCTACGGATCCATCGTGGGCGCCGTAAGCATCAGCCTCCTCGGGGAGGCCCTTCGGCCTCTGGAGATTTTCAAGTGGATCATCATTCCGCTCCTGCTCATCCTCGTGATGATTTACCGCCCGACGGGCCTGATCGCGTTCAAAGAGCTTGACGTCACGAACCTCCTCCAACCGAAGCGAAACCCTGGCGGGAAGGCCTGACATGACGCTCCTCAGGGTCAACAACATGGCTCACGACTTCGGAGGACTGCGCGCCGTTCAAAACTACAACCTGGAGATCGACCTCGGTCAAATCCGGGGGCTGATCGGGCCGAACGGGGCGGGAAAAACCACCATATTCAACCTCATTACCGGCATTTACAATCCCACGGAAGGGGAAGTCCTGCTCAATGGCAGGAAGATTAACGGCCTTCCGTCGCACAAGATCGCCTCCTTAGGGATAAGCAGGACCTTTCAGAACCTTCTCTTGTGGAGACACATGACCGTTCTCGATCACGTGAAAATGGCCCACTACTCGAAAATTCGGTACGGGTTGATCGGGGCTTTCTTCGGAACGCCTGGGCGCCACAGGGAAGAGGCGGAGATCGAAGAGAAGGCGAATCACTTCCTGGACATGATGGGGATCCGCCATCTCGCGGATCAGGTTGTCCTCAACCTGCCGTACGGCGCCCAGAGAAGGGTGGAGATGGCCCGGGCGCTGGCCACGGAACCCAGGATATTGTTGCTGGACGAGCCCACGGCGGGGATGAACCCGGAAGAGCTGGTCCAGATCATGGATATCATCCGGCGGGCCCATGACGAGCTGGGGGTGGCGATCATTCTCATCGAGCACAGGATGAAGGTGGTCATGGAGCTCTGCGAGATTATCCAGACGCTTAACTTCGGTGAGCTCATCGCCGAGGGCACGCCCGAGGAGATTCAGAACAATCCCAGGGTGATCGATGCCTATCTGGGCAAGGAGAAGGCGATCTGATGCTGCTGTCCGTGGAAAACTTAAGAGTCTCCTACGACAATATCAAGGCCCTTCACGGGATAAGCTTCCGGATCGACGAGGGAGAGATCGTGTGCATCATCGGGGCCAACGGGGCGGGGAAGAGCACCACCTTGCGGGCGATTTCCCGCCTGGTCCCCGTCGAGGCAGGGACGAAGATGACCTACATGGGGCGGGACCTGCTCCAATTCCCCGCCGACAAGGTGGTCAGCGAGTTAGGCATCTCCCATGTCCCCGAAGGAAGACGTCTGTTCGACAATCTGACGGTCATGGAAAACTTGAAACTTGCCACCTTTGCAAGGAGGGACCGCAGGGCGGTCGGGAAAGACAGGGACCGGGTGTTCTCGATCTTTCCGCGGTTGAAAGAGCGGGAAAACCAGAAGGCCGGAACGCTCTCCGGCGGCGAACAGCAGATGCTGGCCGTCGGGCGGGCCTTGATGAGCGGCAGGAAAATCATGCTCCTGGATGAACCCTCCATGGGGTTGGCTCCCTTGTTGATGATGAGCGTGTTCGAATCGCTGAAGGAAATCAACCGGGAGGGGACCACCATCCTGGTCGTCGAGCAGAACGCCCGATTGGCGCTCCAATTCGCCGGTCGGGGGTACGTGCTGGAGAACGGCAGGCTCGTGCTCGAAGGCGGGTCCGAAGAACTCCTCGCTAACCCCCGGGTAAAGAAAGCCTATCTCGGGGGGTGAACGAAGGTCACCAAAATGGGTTGACTTCGGTTATGATAAAGGTATAGTTCCCGAAACCGAAATTTTGAAAATTATCCCGCCCTTTAGGAGGCAGATATGTCGTATGCGAAACCTAAAGAGGTTGTGCAGCCTGTAACGCATAAGTGGAATAGAATCGCCGTCTCGGATCTCGGTTTTTCCTCTCCCACCAGGCTGGAAAACGGAAAATTGTTTATACATATCGATGAATTAACCAGCCTGTTGCAATCCGATCCCAACATCAAGGATGTCAAGTTGGCGATTGCCCGTCCCGGGGAATCGGTTCGGATCATCCCCGTCAAGGATGTCATCGAACCCCGCTTGAGTCTGATCCCGGATTACCCGGTTTTTCCCGGAGTGCTTTCCGCATGGGATTCGGACGCCAACGGGATACTTTCCGGGGAGATCGTGTCGCTGTCCGGGATGGTCGTGACCACCGTGGGATCGATCGTGGGCTTCCAGGAAGGGTTGATCGACATGTCCGGTCCGGGCGCCCGATACTCGCTCTTTTCCCAAAAGCACCACCTGGTGCTGGACATCACCGTGAAAGAGGGGACGAAGCGACACGATCACGAAAAAACGGTCAGAATGGCCGGTTTCAAGGCCTCCGACTACATCGCCCGGTCTGTTTTGAAGCCTCCGCTTTCCGCAGGAAGCCACGAAACCCTTGTCAATCCGGAATATCCGGGCTCTCCTGCTTCCCCAAAACGCGCCGGAGGAAACGGGAAGCCCCGAATTGCCTACTTGTACATGCTCCAGACCCAAGGGCTTCTGCATGACACGTACTATTGCGGCGTGGATGTCAAAACGATGCTGCCCAGACGAATCGTGCCGACGGAAGTGCTGTTCGGCGCCATCGTCTCCGGAAATTGCGTTTCGGCCTGCGACAAGAACACGACGTATCACCAACAGAACAATCCGATCATCCTCGATCTCCTGCGGAGACACGGGACGGACTGGGACTTCGCCGGCTGCGTCATCACCAACGAAAACGTCACCCTGGGCGATAAACAGCGGTCGTCCACGCTCGCGGCCGATCTGATCGCGTCGCTTTCTCCCGACGGCGTCATCGTTTCCAAGGAGGGTTTCGGCAATCCCGACGCCGATCTCATGATGAACTGCTCCAAACTCGAAGCGCACGGCATCAAAACGGTTCTGCTCACCGACGAATTCGCGGGACAGGACGGCGCCTCGCAATCCCTGACCGACACCCACCCGAAAGCCGACGCCATCGTGTCCACCGGAAACGCCAACGGAGTGATCGTTCTTCCGCCGTTGGAAAAGGTCATCGGCGACGACCGCGTCATCACGGAACTGGCCGGCGGCTCCAGCAAATGTCTCCTTCCGGACGGCAGCATCGCCATCGAGCTGCAGGCGCTCATCGGGTCCACCAACCAGCTGGGATTCGAAAGAATCTCCTCGAGGATGAAGTAGATGACAGAGGCATCCCGAAACAGGAAATACCGGATCGTCCATTATGTGAATCAGTTCTTCGGGGGCGTGGGCGGCGAAGAGAAGGCGGACATCGAACCCTTCACGATCCAGGGTCCGCAAGGCCCCGGGCGCCTTCTGGAGAAACTGTTCCGCGAGGAGAATGCGGATGTCGAAATCGTCGCCACGGTCGTCTGCGGCGACAGCTATTTCGCCGACAACCAGGAAGACGTTCTTCGGGAACAGATTCCCGTGATCCGGGGATACCATCCGGATCTGGTCGTTGCCGGGCCGGCGTTCAATGCCGGGCGATACGGGATGGCCTGCGGCGCGATCTGCCAAGCCCTGGAACCGCTGGGCATCCCTTCCATCACCGCAATGTACAAAGAGAACCCTGGCCTGGATCAATACAGAAAGACGGTTCTGATCGTCGAATCCGCCGACACCGTGTCCGGCATGGACGATGCGGTCCGGAAAATGGTCCGGCTCGGCATCAAAAGGCTGCGCGGAGAGAAGATCGAGTCCCCCAAGGCCGAAGGGTGCTTCGAGCAAGGCATAAGACAAAATTATTTCCATGAAGAGCCGGCATACCGGCGCGCCATCGACATGCTTCTTCAAAAAATCAAAGGGGATTCGTTTGAAACCGAATATCCGATCCCCTTTTTCGACCGCGTCGAACCGCAGCCGGCCCTTACCGACCTCAAAGGAGTGACCATCGCCCTGGTCACGTCCGGCGGCATCGTGCCCACGGGAAATCCGGACCATATCGAAAGCTCGAGTGCTTCCAAGTACGGGAAATATTCCCTGGAAGGGCTTACGACGCTGGAGACCAATAACCATCAGTCCGCTCACGGCGGATATGACAACACCTATGCCAACGAAGATCCCAACCGGGTGCTTCCCATCGACATGATGAGGAAGCTGGAAAAGGCGCTGGGGTTCAAGGTGCATCCGTGGTATTACGCCACCGTGGGAAACGGGACCTCGGTGGGCAACGCCCAGAAATTCGCGAAAGAGATTGCGGTCGAGATGATCCGGGACGGAGTCCAGGCTGTCATCCTCACTTCCACTTGAGGAACCTGCACTCGTTGCGGGGCAACGATGGCAAAAGAGATCGAGAGGGCGGGGATTCCGGTGGCTCACGTCTGTTCCATCATCACCATATCCCAGACCGTGGGCGCCAACCGGATCATTCCGTCCGTCGCCATACCCCATCCGCTGGGAAACCCCAAACTTCCGCCGGAAGAAGAAAAAGAACTGCGGCGGGACCTGTTGAAGAAAGCGCTTGACGCGCTCCAGACACCCATCGAAGAGCAGACTGTTTTTTCATAACGCAATCCCGGAACGGGGATGAATACGAATGAGTCAGGGAAAGCTTATCCTGGAAGTTGGCGAAGGGGTTTTTGACAAAGAGGTAATGGAGTCGGAGTTTCCCGTTCTGGTAGACTTTTTTACTCCTCCGTGCGCCCCCTGCAAGGCTCTGATTCCCGTTCTGGAACGGGTAGCCGGGAAATTTCCACACATCAAGGTTGTCAAAATCAACGCCTGGGATAACCAGGACCTCTGTGCCCGATTCCGGATTTCGGGTGTTCCGGCGCTGCTTTTTTTCAAGAACGGACAGAACGTTCATAGGATCGACGGGTTTGATGCCTCAACCGAAACACGGATCGAGGATGCCTTGAAAGAACTGGTGGCCCTGTAGGATGAATTCAGGGCACGTCATCATCAAGAATTGTTCCAACATCCTTGTTCATCTTCCCGATTTTGTCCGTCACGGCTCCAAGCCCTCAAGAGAAATAAGAAAGCATCCGGACCTCGAGGGAAAATTAAAAAGTCATTTGAGAACCTACGAGGAAGTCGTCGGCTATGCCCCGAACCAGGTTTTCATCGGCAACATGGTGCCGGATGCGCTCCGATCATTGCAACAGCCATGGTTCCGTCATCTCGTAGACAGGGAAGACGCTTTCGGCAGATCCGGTTCTTTTGGGGAAATCATGCCCCAGGAAGAGTTTTACGCTCTGTTGAAGGGGGCGACGGATGAATCCTCCTATGACCTGGTCTGGCTGGAAAATCATTTTCTGAATGAAGTTGTTTTGCCGGCGATAAAAGGACACTTCCTGGGCGGTTCGAATGATCTGCTGCAAAAGACAGGTAAGGGCAAGACCATGGGAGAGATCCAACAGAAAATCAGCCAGGATCAATCCTTGCCCCTTTATCATCATGATTCTCTGATCGGATGTTTTCAAAGACATCATGATGAGGACGAATCGTTGCAAACCCATGTTTTGATGGAAAATCTGATCACCAAGGCGTCGGCGTACCTGTCGCTGAAACATCTTCTGAAGGACTCTTCGTTACAAGCGACGGACATCGATTTTATCATCAGCTGCTCGGAAGAAGCGGCCGGCGACAGATACCAGCGAGGCGGCGGCAATCTGGCTCGCGCCATCGGCGAAATGGCGGGGTGCAATAACGCCACTTCCTGTGACGTCAAATCTTTCTGTGTCGGTCCCCATTACGGCATTCTGCATGCGGCCGCTTTGGTCAAGGCGGGATTATTCAGGAATGTGGCTGTCGTGGCCGGTGGTTCCCTCGCCAAGCTGGGGATGAAATTCCAGGGACATCTCGACAAGGATATGCCTGTTTTGGAAGACATCATCGGCGCCATTGCTTTTCTGGTGACGGAAGATGACGGAACCTCCCCCGTGCTTCGGCTCGATCTTCTTGGGAAATACCCTATCGGCGCCGGAGGATCGCAGCAACGCATTCAGGAGAGCCTGATTCTGGAACCGCTGAAAGCCCACGGCTTGAAGTTAACGGATATCGACCGCTATGCCACCGAACTTCAAAATCCTGAAATCACCCTGCCAATCGGGCAGGATGACATTCCTCTGAAAAACTACCGTCTTATTGCCGCGTTGGCGGTGCGGCAAAAGGAAATCGACAAGTCCCAGATGAACGAATTCATCGAAAAACGGGGACTGGTCGGCTTTGCACCCACGCAAGGACACATTCCCGCCGGCGTCCCCTATATAGCGCATGGGATACGGGAAATTTTGGAAGGCAAGAGAAAAAGGATTATGATTGTAGCCAAGGGGAGCCCGTTTTTAACGAGAATGACGAATCTATCGGACGGTTTATCGATCGTAATAGAGAAAAACCCGAAACATGCGGAGGAGAACAATGGCGGAGGGTAGAAAAGTCGTCGCCTTTGGGGACGGACAGGAGATCAAGGCCGAATCCTTGAAAAAGTGCCTGGAGGCGGCAGGGGAGCAGGTGATTCTGGTCAGGGAAGCCTGTTTCGTCTGAACGGCTGCCCTTGCACTTGACTCGGAGAGTCAAGAAGCGATTAAAAAGGCCGCGGAAGAGTATCGTCCGGAAAACCTGATCGTGGTGTGGGGCATTACCAACGAACAGTATCTTGAAGTTGGCTCCAGGACTGTTATGGAGGGAGACCCCAGCTGGTCGGGCCCCCTGGCGGGAGTGAGTCTTCATCTCAAGGTCTTTCATATTTTTGAACCGGAAATCAGAAATCGAATTCCTGAAGACGTCTATGATGAAGAGCTCATGCTTCTGGAACTGGCGGTCGGTGACGAAAAAATAGGAAAAACGGTTGCGATGATGGAGAAATTCCGCTCTCAAATCTCCATTGGCTGATCAAACCCGTCCGGTTTATTGAGATTTTCTATTCGGGGTGGTCGGGTTCGGTCTTCGGGTCGCAGAAACGAACACCGACTTCCCCATCCTTCCTCACCATCCCTCATAAGTCCCCATCCAACAAGGCGTTTTCAGGCCATTTTCCGACCTCGATCTATTTCCTTGACGCACCCTTTCTCACCCTTCATCATGTCCTCGTGTGGGGGATAGTGTGGGGGATAGACAAAGGAAGGGAGAAATCAGATGGCAAAAACGGTGAGGATCAGGACGAAATATCCAGGCGTTTACAGCATCGAGGCGCAAGGAGCAGACGGAAGGGCGGAGGCAATCTTCTATATCCGATTCCGACGTGACGGGAAACTGATCGAGGAAAAGGCGGGTCGGGCGAGACAGGACGGGATGACGGCGGCGAAGGCAAATCACCTTCGGGCTAAGAAGATCGAAGGCGCGGCTACCCGGCAGGAGATCCGCAACGAGCAGAAAGCGGACGCGGAACGCTTCACGGTCGAGCGCGTGTGGGCGATCTACCATGAACAGAATTCGGCGAATCGATCCGCGAAGGATGACCGGAGCCAATATCAGAACTACATCCGACCCGCGTTCGGGACGAAGGAATTCACCGGAATCGTTCCTCTCGACATCGATAGGTTCAAACGGGCGTTTTTATCTTCCAAGGATCGCCGTCAGGCGACGATCTCGGAGGAAGCAAGGGCCAAGGGCGGGGGGAAATCCCCCGCTTCCCTGCGGAACGCTCTGGAACTCCTGCGGCGGCTTTCCAACTTCGCGGCGAACAAGCATCTCTGTCCCGGCCTGACGTTCAAGGTCGATATGCCGAAGGTGAACAACGAGGTTACAGAATCACTCACCGACGAGCAGATGGTTCGGCTCCTGGATGTTCTGGAAACCTTCGATGACCGTCTCGTCGCGGACATGATGCTCGTGGCACTCGTGACCGGGATGAGGAAGTCGGAAATCTTCCGCCTGAAATGGGATGACATTGATGACGAACGCGGATTCATCTCGATCAAGAATCCGAAAAGCGGGGTCGATCAAGTGATCCCGTTACCCGACCAGGCACGGGAAATCTTCTCCCGGCAGGTCGAGGGCGACCATCCATCCCCGTTCGTATTCCCTGGTCGCGGAGGGAAGCAACGGCAGGGTGTGAAACGGTCGGTTGACCGGATCAAGGCGGAAGCGGGACTCCCTGATGATTTCCGGGGCTTTCATGGTTTGCGCCATGCCTTCGCTTCGATGCTTGCGTCTTCGGGGGAAGTCGATATGTTCGTCCTGCAAAAACTCATGACGCACAAGTCGGCGGCGATGACTCAACGGTATGCACACTTGAGCGACCAGGCATTGAAACGTGGATCGAGCGTCATGGATCGCCTCGTCGCATCTGCGAAATCTTGACGGGAGGTACAGAACGGGAGAAAATATAAATCTCATCACTCGGAGAGGCGTGGCCGGTAAGGTGGAGCCGATCTCGCCTTCTCAATTCTACGCTTGGCTTCATCCTTGACAACCTTTCGTCCTCCCCGTAGGGTGAAGCGAATGGTTCACAGTTGACGAAGGTTCAACGAAAGACCTGTTCAACGAAAGTTTGATGAAAGACCCGCATGGTTTCACCCGTCCACGCGCACACACTCAGCGGCGGTAAACTCCCTCGGAGGTGTGTGCAATGCGACCGCGACCGAAGAAGAAACCAAGAAAAGGCAACGGAGAACTTCCCCCTGTCGTAACAGAACGACAGATCGCGCCTTTGCTCGGCGTTCATGAAGGAACCCTTTCAAATTGGCGCGTCCAGAACATCGGGCCACCGTTCGTTCGCGTCGGCAGGGACAAACGTGGAGTGAGATACGTTGTCGAGCAAGTCCTCGCGTGGAGAGATGGCAGGACGGTTTATCCCGAAGGCAAGGTGTCGCGGCTGAAATAAACTCCCTTCTTCGCAGGAGACAGCGAGTCCACCAGAAGGGAGGTTATATGAAGACGCTTCCATCCGGGCGCATGATCCGCCGGGATCTCGCCGACGATGAAGGCATGGGCCGATTGTCAGATGGCGCGGCGAGACTGTATTTCATGCTGTATCCTCATCTCGACTCACACGGGAAATGGTGCGGGGGGCCAGGAACGATTGCCGAAACCATCATCCCGATGTTGAGATGGTCGAGGAAGAAGATCCTTCACTACCTCGTCGAGATCAATAAGCACACTTCGATGAACATCTGGACACACAATCAGCGCGTTTTCGTCCACGACGAGGCCTTTTCTTCACGTCAACGGTTGAATAAAGACAGAATGGGTCGAGATAATCTGCCGGACTTCCCCGGTCGAGAACGAATGAAAACGGGGACTTCCCCGAATTCACTCCCTGACCTACTCCATGACCTACTCACACATGAAGTTGAAGTTGAAGTAAAAGAAGAAGTTGAAGTTGAAGTAAAAGAAGAAGTTGAAGTCCCCCCCGCCGCTTCGCCTGATCCGTTGAAGGGATCGGCGGCGGCGGAAGGCGAAGACAACGGCAAAGGCGCGAGTAATGAAGTGAACGAGAACGAAGAACAGAAAGCGGTTCGGAAGATGCTTGAGCAGAGAATGAAAGATCCACCCACATGGTAGGGGCGGTCGAATCATACAGGACTGACGGAAGACCGCGCGGGGGTTGCAATCCTCGCATATCGGCAAAATTCCAGAAAGGGGGAAACAGGGTGGAGGTTCCAGAAATGACGAAATCGATAGTTTGCTCGAATTGTGGCGAATCTTTCGATGGAAGAAGCAATCGGGAAACTTGTTCGGTCAAATGTCGGCGGCATTTGGAATATAAGCGGAGAAAGTGGGATCGCATAGACAACAAGGCGACCGATCTTGAGATCGCGGCGATCCCCGGTCCCCCCGGTCCTTGGGATGAACTGTTCGATAAATCAAAACGGGAAGCACAAGAGAAAGCAGAAAGGAAAGGATTTCTCAAAACGGCGGCGGCGATACGAAAATACAACGGAGAGCGACCATGACCAAGAAACTTTGCGAGAATTGTAAATGCTGTTATGGTGACGTTGTGGACGAACAAAAACTATATCAGAACTTCTCCAAGTCTGCCGCCGCGTTGTGCGCGGACGCGCTCAACCGTGTCGATCCGGCGAGTCGGCAACATCTCGCGGACGCACTATCGACAGGCATCGGGGAACTCGTTCTCGTTGTTTCCCTCGATCCCGTGTCCGTCATCGGAACTCTGCGACCGACCGTCGCGGATGCTGATCCACTTGTCCTGTTCAAGATCATAGGCGAAGGCGGCGAAGAAAAGCCGTCCGGTGATTTCCATTGAATCTTTCTTCTCATATTCGCGATCTGCGCGACGCTGATCGCCTGACCTCGGTCGCCTGCGCGACGCTTGCGGCTCGATGCGATTTGAACCTCTTGACGTGGGCCGTGCGAGACGTTCGTTCCCCCGTGTCCCCTTTCCTCCCCTGCGCGACGCAGACAAAGATTGGCGGCAGTTTTTCCCGTGGAGGAAAAGATGGACTTCCAAAAGATCAAGAAAGATATTCTCGCTCTTGAGAAAAAACTCGTAGACCTCGACAAACTTCCGAAACTCAACGCCGAGCAGGAAGAACTCCGCGATGAAATCGTCGCGACGATCTTGGAACAGAAACTTCTGCTCCCCGGCGACGATCCGGTCACGGTGTCGGGGTTTTCTTCCGACGCAAGCGCAAGCACCGAAGGGCTGAAACCGACCGGGCCGGATTATTGCGGACTGTTCGGCGTTCCGAAATCGAATCTCCAGAACAACGACTTCAAATCCTTCAACGAATTTCTGACGGTATTCTCAAGCGGGAAATTCGATCCGCGTCTGATCATGGCGACCGCGTCCACGACAACCCCGGCGGACGGGGGATTCGCCGTTCCTGAACAATACGCGGCGTGGCTACTCGACGCTTCGCTTGAGTCGGAGATCGTCCGTCCTCGGGCAACCGTATGGCCCATGAAGTCCAACTCCATCAAGGTTCCCGGTTGGGATGCCTCGACGCACTCGTCCTCGTTGTTCGGCGGACTGACAGGGACATGGTTGGAGGAATTGGGAACAAGCACCGAAGTTTTCGCGACGATGCGACAGATTCAACTGCAAGCGAAAAAACTCGCTTGCTATACCGCCGCGTCGAATGAACTCGTCGCGGACGGTGTCGATTACGAACGGCAACTTCAAACCGCGCTCGTCAAGACAATCGGATGGTATCTTGACTATGCTTTCTTGCAGGGAAGCGGCGCGGGACAACCCCTCGGGATCATCAACGATCCGGCCTTGGTTTCCGTGTCCGCCGAATCAGGACAGCAAGCGGCGACCATCGTTTTCGAGAACGTGACGAAGATGTACGCGAGGGTCGCGCCGCAATGCATGGGGAACGCGGTATGGATCGCTTCGCAAACGACCGTTCCGCAACTGCTCACGATGTCTCTCGCGGTCGGAACGGGCGGCGCACCGATTCAACCCGCCGTCCTTCAAAGCGGCGGATCGTTTTCGCTTCTCGGGAAACCGATTCTGTTCACCGAAAAACTTCCCGCGCTCGGAACGGTCGGCGACCTCATGCTCGTCGATCTTTCGCAATACACAATCGGGATGCGGAAGGAAGTGTCCCTCGACAAGTCCATTCACGTCGGATGGACAACCGACCAAGCATCCTATCGAAGCATCGTTCGGGCGGATGGTCAGGGAACGTGGGACGCGGCGATCACGCCGAAGGCGGGAGACACCGTTTCTTGGTGCGTTGCTCTGGCGACGAGATCGTAAGACATGGCGGTCACGGTTACAAATCCGACACCGGGGAGGATCGGTTTTCTCCTGAACGGAACATCCGCCGATGCTTCCGGTTGCGAAGAACTGAAAGCGGCTCCGGCGGCGGGACAGTCCATCGTCCTCGATCATTTGACGGTCAACAATGGCGGAAATGCAATCTCGATCACCATCGGAGCAGGAGAAACCGGCGGCGCGGTAACAACCGCCTTGATCGGACCGATTGCGATGGCGGCGAACACGTCCCTGCAATTCGACTTCAACGATACGTTTCTCGTTTTGGGCTTGATACTCCCGGCGGCGACTTCCTTGACCGTCGATGCATCTGGCGCGGGAGCGATCTGCATCTTCGCCAGAGGGAGGATCGTATGATGTTCCAGACTCCCGTCGGGCCGTCGATCCCGGCGTGGATAGTCCCCCTTTCCTTCTTTCGGGGGGGGACGTGTTTTCATTTCCCCGGCTCTCCTTTCTGGACGCTCGCGCCGTCTGGTAGTATGCCGTCCCTCTCCCGCCGGGGAGTCCTGCGATCAGGATCATAGAAGGGGGAGAACGGTAGCGCGATAAGGGGGGGGCCGGGGGACTTCTTGGTTCCCCCCGGCTCCCCTCTCGATCAGGAGCAGGAGTCACCGTGAATCCGTCCTGTCCTCGCTCGTGGCTTTCTTGGGCCGCATACGTTCAGGAGTCCCAATCCCGTCCCCGTCCCGTCCTGTTTGAACATCAACACGGCGATCCCCGCCTTTCCGACTCCCGCGAAACCGCGTTGAGCGTGATGATGATGTTGGAACGCGCCGCGAATGGAAACGGGGGGGCTGCACTCCTGTTCCGCTCGTACGTTCTGGATGCACCGTGGCACTCATTCACCGAACAGGAGCAGGAGATCATCCGCAAAACGACCCTGCGGTTCGTCGAGGAACTGATCCGGGTCGGGTTCATGCCGGGGGAGGGGTGAATTATGCGTCTACCGATAATCCACCTTTTCGATCCCGCAATTCGGGCACTTGAAGTGCTCCCGCTCCATGGGGCTATATTCTGTAGACTTCAATCCGATGGATAACATTATGGAGGGCGGGAATATGCAAAGGCAGAGTAGGTATCCCAACGCAAGTGCTATTTGCGCCTCTGCTG